>Ga0210052_1000173_pt1 | contig 55029 bp, 56 predicted proteins | sample CryGeymeta201508_FD_183976 | JGI IMG/M metagenome (GOLD analysis project Ga0210052, IMG submission 183976) | Groundwater microbial communities from Crystal Geyser aquifers in Utah, USA - Crystal Geyser metaG 2015-08 (SPAdes) (version 2) | ecosystem: Environmental > Aquatic > Deep subsurface >...
GAGGTGCATTCCTTCGCATCACCACGCAATCGGAGCGTACGGAGAGGTTTAGAGCCACTACGCGCTCCGTGCGTGCGATTAGTCCTCGCTCGGATTGTTTTGGAAAAAAGTTCGGATTTTGTTCAGGAGACACAGCTTAAACTAAAATCGCACCAGAATATGATCCTAGTGCGATTTTAATTTAAGCTGGGGTGCTAGGATTTACCCTCAAGGGTATAAACTTCGACTCCTACCACCGAACTATACCAAACTTTGATACCAAAAGGCATCAAAGTTTGCTAATGCTGACCTGGCGGGATAGCTTTCGAACTTTTGATTGGGAGAAAGCTTTCCCTGATCCTGTAGTTATATTAGCACAAATAAAGAAATTAATAACTCTTTCATAGAATTATCAGTTGTATTAAAAAGCATCTAAATCATTCCAATAAATCTCTTGTTTATAAATAAAAAACCTTGGTTGTCATTATAACAACCAAGGCTTAAAGCTTGCAAAAAAACTCAGTACCGTACCGCGCTCAATCCGAGACCAAAGGCCACGCTCGTAAAAGCATCAATCGGCAAAAGCTTTTCCTCTCCAAACTTGTCCGAAAAAATTCTTCGGACTTTCGGAATAAATGAGGAGCCCCCAGTCAAAAGAACGGAATCGATATCCTTTGCAAGAACTCCTGCACGAGATAATGTAGAATTTACACAAGACGTAATTTCCCGAAACTTATCGTCGGTCATAACTTCAAAATCAGCTCTCGTGATTTCCTCACGGATATTTATATTCTTTTCGGAAAACTCGATGACAGCAGAGTCTTTATCAGACAATTCACACTTCGCCTTCTCAATAGCTAGAAACAGCATGTACCCAAGGTTCTCGATGACAAGGGTATGCAGATTTTCTAAAACCTTTCGGTCCTTGCTAGAAACTCCTCTGAGGGAACGGATAATATGAAGCGTTTTACGGCCACGAAGCTGTGGAATCATATGCCACTGGCAAAGCGTCAAAGGAAGCCAAATTGGTGCATCAAGAATCTGATCACTCGATGAACCATAGATTTTCGCTCCTTTACCAAAATGCTTGGCTAGCTTATTCCACATAATAGAGGCGTCAAAAGTATCACCAGCAATGTATACCCCTCCAGTGGATAGAATATCATTTTTCCGGTTCTCTTTCGGATCACGTTTCCCGCCACGCAATCTCATTATTACAAAATCTGACGTACCTCCGCCGAAATCACCCATGAAAACAAGCTTTTCTTTCCCTTCTTTAAGATTTGACTCGTAAGCAAGCGTTGCTGCAATCGGTTCATACATAAAATGAATGTTCGTAAACCCAGAGCGAATAGCCGCAGTCTGTAACCTTTCTTCGGCCAAGAGATCAAGCTCTTTATCCTCTGAGAAAACTACCGGACGACCCATAACAACCGTGTCTACGGCATGCCCGACATAAGCTTCACCGCGCTGCTTAATAGCCTTCAAAATCAAAGCGATGAGATCTTCTATCTCATAACGCTTACCAAAAACATAGGTTTCTGTGAAACTCTTGTTCGGTAGGAATGCCTTAATAGACTGCATGAAACGTCCATACGTACCACCGTAACCTATATATTGATTGATGGCCTCTTGACCAATGTTGACCCCGCCTTCTTCATCAAAAGAAAGCACCGATTTGAGAGTTTTTTTCGAATCACTCGATGGGTCAATATCAACAATTTTCACGTTTCCATTCTGAGACACAGCCAGAACAGAATTTGTGGTCCCGAAATCGAGACCGAAAGTAATGCTCATGATTCTATCTCCTTATATTCAGTTGGTAAAGTTCAATTATCACACAAAAAACAGTGACCCTCATTTATATCACAATATTGGAATTATATCAATAGGAAGAGCCCCATCTTCAACAATCAATTGCAACGCTATTGTATAATGAAAAGAAAATTAATGAAAAAGAGCCTATGCAAAAGAAACGAGAATTCAAGCAATTAACCTTAAATGAGAGGATACATATACAGATACAGTATCTCAATGGTTGGTCATTTGAAAAGATTGCACATTCTCTTGGGAATGGTCGAAACAAAGGAACCGTATCGAGAGAAATAGCTGGAAGACCAGCTCGAGGAACAGGGAAATATCAAGCGTCCATTGCTCATGAGAAAGCCTTAACAAAAAGGAAGGGAAAGAAAACTGAAAGATTGAAAAATCAATTCATCAGAGAGTATGTGAAAGAAAAGATGGTTTTAGGATGGTCTCCAGAACAAGTGAGTATTCGACTCAATATTGATCATCCTCAAGAAGAAGGGATTTCCTATGAAGCCATCTACCAATATGTGTACGCTCAGATCAATCAGAATGGCAAGCCTAAGGTTCATTGTGAAGATTTGAGAATGTATCTACCAAGGAGACACAAGAGAAGGCAGAAGAAGGATTTTAGACAAGTGAGGAAGGTATACAAGCCACCATTACCCTCAATTGAAGAGAGACCAAAAGAAGTTGAAAAACGCAAGAGTATCGGTCATTGGGAGGATGATTGTATTGTTTCTAAACAAAGCAAAGACAGATTGAAAACCATCAATGAAAGGGTGACTGGATTGTTCTTGGTTGGGAAGATGAAGAATGGAACTATCGAAGAATCAAACAGATCCGTACTGGGGAAATGGAAGGATATACCAAGTGAGTTCAAGAAGACGCTCACTCGTGATAATGGAACTGAAAATTTTGGTTGGGAAGAGCTTGAAGAGAAAGAGCATGTCAAAGTATACTTTGCTCATCCCTACTGTTCATATGAAAGAGGAAGCAATGAAAATGGGAATGGACTCATCAGAAGATACCTCCCGAAAGGGACTGACTTTTCTACTGTCTCAGATGAAGAAGTATTGAAGATTGAATATTTGCTTAATTCCAGACCAAGGAAAAGACTCGGAGGGAAAACTCCACTTGAGGTATGGTACACTATGACTGGCGTTGCACTTACTTGTTGAACCTAGGGTGTAAATACTTGATAATTTTTCCAAAACATGTTATAAATGTGTGTTATTTAACAATTGAATATCAAAAGATAAGGAGTTATATCATGTCTTCATCTATAGCGTTAATTACCCCACATACCATCTCACATCGAACAGCCGAAGAAACCCTGGCCCTTGGCTATCTTGCTAGTGTATTACGCGAAAAAAACCATCTGGTTACTATCATAGACGGTTGGCTTCGCAGTATCGGTCCGTCTGAAATAGTCGATATCATCAACCAAAACATCCCAGATATCATCTGCATGTCTTGTTACCGATCAAATCTCGATCAGGCAAAAGAAATTCTTGCAATAATCACCAAGCGGTTTGGAAACATCCCAACAATTTGTGGCGGATTCGGACCAACTTTTCACGATGTTGATTTTTTGGACGCGGGATTCTCTATAGTCGTGCGCGGTGAAGCGGAGCATACGATTGTCCAAATTGTTAATGCTATCACTTCAGGAAGTAACCTCTCTGGTATTCCTGGAATCACTTTCAAAGATGATTCAGGAATTGTCCGTACAGATCGATCTAAACCAATTCAAAACCTTGATTCAATTCCATTTCCAGCACGAGATGAAATTAAGTTCGCCATTCTGAGAAATAACCCAATTCATGTCTGTACATCTCGTGGATGCGAAGCTCATTGCTCATTCTGTTCGATCTTCACATTCACCCTTGGTGGTTCCAAAGAACATCGTTGGCGGTCCCGGTCGATTCAGAACATCGTCGACGAACTTCGATATCTCTACGAGCAATTTGGCATCACCCATATCAAGTTTGTAGATGACAGCTTTTTGGAGCCTCCCCGTGATGAACAATGGGTTACTGAATTTGCAGAAACAGTGTCAAGATACAATCTCCCGCTACGCTTTCGGACACAAATTCGTGCCGATAGACTCAGTGAGGGTATTGTGTCAGGTCTTAAGAAAGCTGGGTGGTTTTCAACAAGTATCGGTATTGAAAATGCTGCCCAATCAGTGCTTAGGCGGATGAGAAAGTCTGCTTCAATAGAAGATAACTGGCGAGCCCTGGAAATGCTTCGTCGTCACAATATCTATGTACAAATGGGTATGATTCTCTTTGATGATGCTACTACTATAGATGAACTCGAAACAAACTACCGTTTTCTTGCTCATCATGATTGGGTTATCACTAAGGGAATTTTCACAGAGATGTTTGCTGCGGAAGGAACGCCTTATACTAAAACATTATCTAAAAAAGGGTTACTCAAAATCGGCGGACAACAAAATCTCCGATATGATGTACAGGGAACTCAAGCGAAACGCGTTTATCAGATGTTGAAAGTCTGGCATAAGTCGCATTCAAGTCTCTACGATTGGGTCATTGATTCGATCGTGGCACCAAAAGTGCTTCCTGAAGAAGGTTACATCTGTATTCATAGGCTTTGTCAAAAAATCACTGCTTGTGACATAGCGATGTTTCGCCGGACACTTGATCATGTGGCATTTCACCCCGCAAAGAATGATATCAATGTCATAACGTGCGCAATAGCCGAGCATTCCTGTTTCTATGCCAGCATATGGTCACAGATACAGAAGATCTATGACCATTACGGACTCATCTACGATGGCGTCCCAAATCCATTCCTCGATTAAAAGGAGTTCTAAAATGAACACTGTTACACCAATGGGAAATATCGGCTGGACACTCGGAAACGACTGCCCATACCGATGCAAACACTGTTACTCACACATAGTCCGAAACAGAGGACGTGATCTGACAAAAAAAGACATAGATCGTATCATTCAGCAGATTGTTTCGATCAACGTTCAGACGGTAAATCTCGGCGGAAACGAGCCAATTTTTACAAATGGCTCAAATCCAAAAGATACCCTTTTGCCATATATCATCCGTTCTCTCTACGATGCCAAAATTGTTGTTGGCCTTACCACGGCCGGAATAACGCTTACGTATTTGGAACGGTTCTACCCCGAAACGCTTACTTTCATTAACGATGTGGACGTTAGCTTAGACAGTCCCTTCTCAGAAGAACACAACACCAATCGTGGAGCTCCACTCTTTAACCAAGCTATCAAAGCATTGGATGTCTGTGATGAATACGGCATTGATCATACGGTCGTGATGTGTGGAATGAACTGGAATTTAAGTGATCGACATATTGATGAATTGATCCAGTTAGCACGCAAACATCATGCTTTCGTTAGGATTAATTACATCAAACCAACAGAACTAGGGCATACAGAGAAGATTCCTGATGCGGCGACATATTATCGCTCTGCTGATCGGCTTCTCTCACAGTGTCAACTGGTCGAAATGGGTGAACCATTGGTTTCGGTAGCTGCTGGCCTGCCCCACAAGGGTTGTCCGTGTGGCACGAAATCGTTTCGTATTCATTCAATCACTCCGGATGGTAAGGTCCCAGTTAGTCCATGCGTCTATGCACATGACTACAAGATCGGTGATTTATTAACAGATGACTTGGCTGATATCATCCAATCCATACCGTTTCAAATATTCCGATCTCGACACGAAAAGCCTCAGACTATCGATGGATGCTCTGGTTGCCAGCACATAGAGTCATGCCGAGGAGGATGTGCTTCACGTGCATACCTTACCGAAAAATTCAAAAGTGGTAAGATCGACCTTTCTGTTCGTGATCCGTATTGCATTTTAGATGCGGAACGTAGCAACTCAGAAAGACTGACCATCGGTAATATCGAGATGTTTCAACAGCCAGGCATCGTACTGGTACATCGAGACTACCTCTGTACTCTTATTGCCAAACCCAAGTAACGCTCTCGTGAACATATTCAGACTAAGCAACAAAACTGTTGCCTAGTCTGTTTTTTTTGTTTATAATAAAAAATATAAATAATACAATGAGAAAATATGGAAAATAATACCAGCCAGATTGACAAGTATGCCACACAGTTCATTGGTAAAGAAGTAGAGATAAAAATCGATAGACCTCTTCATTCAAAACACCCAAAACATGGCTTCGTCTATGAGGTAAACTATGGATTCGTGCCAGATACAAAAGCTCCAGACGGAGAAGAAATTGATGCATATCTTCTCGGGGTAGATATGCCCGTTGATACATACAAAGGAAAATGCATAGCCGTTATTCATCGTCTCAATGATACCGACGATAAGCTTATCATTGTCCCGACGTCATCCGAGGATATAAACGATGAAGAAATCAAAAAAGCTACCTACTTCCAAGAACAATTCTTTATCTCTGAAATTATTAGAAAAACGGTCGAGTAAAAACAAGAATTACTCGGCAATCATTTTGTGTGCTAGCTGCCGCATCTCTTACTAATATTTTTGTAAAAAAAATGAGGAGTGACCTTATGTCGACTCCTCTATAATAGAACATTGTTCATGTGATGAGAGGCGACTTTATGCCGATACCTCTACAAAATATTTCCCACGTAACGAGTAATGAGTAGGTGAGTTTCCTTGATCGACAAAGATCCGTCTATTACTGCCCAAGATGACTCCTTCGATAGACTAAGGAAAACTGCTCTCTGTTTCCGGAAAAAATCATCACTCATCAAGTCAAATTTGCTTTGCTCTAGCTTATTGGCTTTTCTTTTCGATGTCTCTTCAACCATCACATCAAGGAAGATTGTAAGCTGCGGACGGAGACCATTAATCGCAAGATTAATGACATCACAAAGAAACGATCGAGAAAAACCAAGTGACTCAAAATAGCTTATGAATGACCCGATGCCTCGATCACAAATCACGATTTCACCACACGAGACAGCTGGAGTTATCACTTGCGAAAAGAGTTGTGACTTACATGCTAGGAAAGAAAAAAGTTCGACTTCCATTGACTGGGATTCACTACTGGTAAGAAACTCTTTAATATCCCTCCCGAATTTCGTACTCTCAAGGTCTTTCACAACAACCGCCTTCTTCCCTTGTTGCCGAAAGTGATCTCTAAGCAATTCGCATTGAGTTGTTTTCCCAACCCCGTCAATACCTTCAATCTCAATAATCATGACTATCCTCCTATACAAAAGAACTTTGAAATTGCAGACTACTACAAGATATATAAATAGTCAATCTAGTATCACCATTCAGATATCCATCTAGAGTATATCGAAAAGAAGCCTTACATAGGTTTTATTCAATGCTGGGGTGCTAGGATTCGAACCTAGGATCATGGGACCAGAACCCATTGCCTTACCACTTGGCCACACCCCAATAAAAACTCATTGCCTATCATAGTGACAAAGAGGCAGAAATGAACAAAAACAAATACCCACCTATTCTAGCTGAATATGAGTTTTTTTTCAAGGGACATACATTTCCTTCTTTACGCCTTGAGATAACGACGGATAGCAATAGCACTGCTAAAGACTCCCAAGGTAACACCAAAAGCGACCAGGGTGAGGAAAATGAAGAAAGCGTAGTGCTGATACAGATCCATAAAATTACCTATAGCCATAGCACCATTGGTATACGGTGCGATGTAATAAGAAACAACGGAAAGGAATATCATCGTCACTACCGAAGAAACAAGCCCATAGAGGGCACCTTCGAACACAAAAGGCATACGCACATAGATATTCGAAGCACCGACGAGACGCATAATCTCAAATTCTTGTCTGTGGGAATAAATAGTGATACGTATTGTATTGAATGTAATAAGAACAGCGATGAAAATGAAGAGTGATCCTAATATGAGTCCAACTCTCTGTGTCGTCTCACTGATACGATTCAATCGTTCAAATATTTTTTTATTCTTTTCGTAATTGATACGGCTAATATCATTTTGAAAGGTCGATTTCTTGAGTGATTCTACAATCGTTTCGTACTGATCTGGTCTCACTGCCTTGATGACGATAGAAGCCAGAAGCGGATTCTCTCCGATTTCTTGTACCGCTTGTGCAATCACTGGATCATTGCCACTCTCTGAGAGGAATTGCTTCAAGGCATCTTCCCTGGAGATATACTCAACAGAAGCCACTTCTTTTGTATAACCTTTCAGCTCATTTTGGATACTCACAATACGCTCTTCCGGAACATCAGGATTGAAGGAAACATTGATGCTGACTTTCTCACGCATATTTTGTAGTACGAGATGAGATGTCGTGCCAAGGAGGAAGGAAAGACTGACAATAAACAGCGACAAAGAAAGAATACTAATAGTCGCAAATGTGAGCCAGCCATTGCGAATGAAATTTTCTTTCCCCTCTTTGAAGGTACGCCACAGTTTCAGTGTATTCATAGTCTTTTTATTTTAGAATATATTTACTCTTGTCGTGATCCTCTATGATACGACCATTATCGATGAGTACGACACGTTTGCCAAGCTTGTCCACAATGCCTTTGTTGTGTGTAGCGAGGAGCACTGTCGTACCAAATGAGTTTATTTCCAGAAGTAGACGAATAATTTCTTCAGAAGCTACAGGATCAAGGTTTCCTGTTGGTTCGTCAGCGATGATCACTTTCGGACGATGAATGAGCGCTCTTGCAAGAGAAACACGCTGTTGTTCTCCTCCTGAGAGTTGTTTCGGGAATTGATGCATCTTTCTTCCAAGCCCGACGATAGAAAGAATTTCAGGCACTTCTTCATTGATATCTGCGGTACTCCGTCCATCGACTTCGAGAGCATACGCCACATTCTCGAAAGCTGTTTTTTGTGGAAGGAGTTTGAAATCCTGAAAGACTGTACCAATATTGCGACGAAAAAATGGGAGGTGTTTACGATTAATTTTTCCGACGGGTCGTTCGCTAAAATATACTTCACCACTTGTCGGGATTTCTTCGGCGTAGATAAGTTTGAGCAACGTTGATTTGCCAGCACCACTCGCACCAACAATCGAAACAAATTCTCCCGATCGGAAAGAAATGTTGACATCAGCCAATATGACGGCGTCCCCTGGGAACACTTTAGATACATTTTCAAACCGAATAATTGTTTCTTCTTGTGACATATGTGTATGCGATATTTATATTGAAAATTTTTTAATGTGATGCGAGGAAACGGAGTTCACTATCGATAAACATTTGGATATCTCCGTCAAGGACTCTGGCTGTATCGCTTGTTTCTGTTTCGGTTCGGTGGTCTTTGACGAGAGTGTATGGATGAAGGACATACGAACGAATCTGATTGCCCCAGGCTGCTGTCTTGAAATCACCCCTGAGTTTCCTTTTTGCTTCTGCCTCCTCTTCGATGTGTTTCTGTGCCAATTTTGATTGGAGCATTTTCATCGCTTCTTCTTTATTCTGAAGCTGTGAGCGTTCACTCTGACACGCTGATACCAGTCCTGTCGGAATGTGTGTGATACGTACCGCACTTTCAGTCTTATTCACATTCTGACCGCCCGCACCCGAAGAGCGGTACGTATCAATACGGAGATCATCTGACTTAATCGGAATCGTTGTTTTCGCATCGACAACAGGCATCACTTCTACGGAGGCAAAGGAAGTCTGACGCAGACTATTGGCATTGAATGGTGAAAGTCTCACGAGACGATGGATGCCTGATTCTCCATGCAAATATCCGTATGCGAATATTCCGTCTATTTCAATCGTTGCACTTTTGATACCGGCTTCGGCACCACGAGATTCATCGAGAAGTCTGACTTTGTACTGTAATCTTTCTGCATACCTGATATACATCCGCAGAAGTATCTCTGCCCAGTCCTGAGCATCATCCCCTCCGGCACCGCTTCGTACTGTGAGAAGTACACTGTTTCTATCGTATTCACCACCAAGCAGTGTTTTGAGTTCCCATTCCTCGAGCATTTTCTCTATTTTTCCGTACTCTGTCTCAAGAAGCGCTGTATCTTCGGTACTCAAATCTTCTATCTCAGCAAGCGAAACAATATCTGCAAGACTTTTTTTCACGGTCTCGAAGTTATCACGTTCACTCTTTAGATATTCGAGTTCTTGCATAGTGAGTCCTGCTGTCTTGGGATCATTCCAAAACTGAGGCTTTTCGCTTTGCTCTCTTAATACTTCTATACGAAGCGCTTTCGTATCAAAGTCAAAGATAGTCCTGCAACTGCAGGAGTTTTTGTTGAAGAACAGCTATTTTTTCTTGCATCATATTCATACGTTTTTCAGTATACCATAATTCTCTTTTTCTCGAAAATAAAAACAGGTCTTTTGGAGCCTGTTTCATTGTATTCCTTGAGCCGATGATCAGAATCGAACTGATGACCTACGCGTTACGAGTGCGTCGCTCTGCCAACTGAGCTACATCGGCTTCTGTTATAGACCTTACCTTTAGCTTACGCATGGAGTTTATCCGCCTTTGGAGGAAGTGCGTCGCTCTACCTCCGTCAGCTGGCGGATGAGCTACATTGGCACGTTTTTCAGTCTACAACAAAGAAACAGAAATATCAAACAATACACATTCCTCTCTCATATGGAAGAGAAAAAAGTGTGAGAGAGAATTATTTCGCGAGTTCTTGTTCGATGATTTTTCGTAAATCTTCTCTACTCACTGCACCCTCGATGAACACATCGTTAATAAATGTCGCTGGTGTACCAGAAAGAGAAAAATGAAGTGCTTCAGATTTATCAAGAGCTACTTTTTCTGCATATTTCTTGGTATTGAGACATTCTGCAAATACTCTTCCATTCAGACCAAATCGCCACGCATATTCTGTGAATTTCTGAGTACCAGTTGTCTTCCCCCACTCATCTTGCTTAGCAAAAAGATGTTCACTGTATATGGGAAATTTCCCTTGTGCATAGGCACACGAGGCAGATAGTGCTGCGTTCTCTGATTGTAAGTGAGATGAAAGAGGCAGATGTTTGAAAACAAAAACCACCTTTCCCGCATATTCTTTCAGGACCTTGTTCAGATCGGATTGGAACGTCTTGCAATAGGCGCACTGAAAATCTGAGAATTCAACAATCTTCACTTGAGCATTCCTTTCACCAATCACAATATCATCATCCTCGATCTCAGGAGTCTGCAAATATTTCCCCACTGGAAGACCGATCTTGCCCATATCAAAAAAATATTTTCCTTCATTTTCTGTAAAAAGACTCGATGCTTGTATATAGAAGTTAGTATCAGTTACATTCTTCGAAAAGACGAGAGCCGGCATAGATGTCAGATGAAATTGATCTCGCAATCTCTCTCCCTGTGCAGACGAGATGTCTACTTTGGTCGCCTCGAGAGTTGGAATCACACGACGAAGCCAGAGTAGTGCTTCACTCGGATCACATACATCACACGTTCTATCAGATAGGACCTGCACCGAAACTTTTGGCTCATAATAGGCTACCCAGGTCTTCCCTGACACTTGCAGAAGATCATACTCTTTGATCACGCTTCGAGAAAAACCACTTTGCAAAGCAAGCTGAACAAAATCAACGAGCAAACTCCCCACGAAAAGCCCCACAAGTAGAATAACCAGAGCAGATAAGTTCTGTATTTTTTTCTTCTCGCTTGACGAAGTTTCTGGCATCATATTCTTCCCTGGATAAATAGTGTCCATAATTTTTTCCTATAAATGAGTAATATCTGAACATACTTCACCTGTGGGCGCAGTATCGTCTGAAACGTTTTTTATTTTTGAGACAGGATATTTTTCGATCTGATGCATATCATAGAGAACAGATTTCGAAGGCATAGTATAGTCTTCGAATCCAATCGTCACTCTTTCGATAGCAATCGCTTTCATCCCTATCCCTACAAAACAGGCGAAAATAAATAGTAGTACAAAATCACGTTTTGTGTATTCTGCTCTGATGACACATCTCTCATATGTACCTCGTGAACATCGCCCGAGTTTCCCTGGTATTTCTCTTAACGCAGGAATCCTTCTTTGGATAGCAATAAAAAAACGATCCTTATATAGAATCACGAAAAAAAGCATACGCCTGAGCCAAGCATATTCGCCTCCTCGTTGATCAAGAATGTCCTGATTAGGAACGAGTAACTCTTCTTCTTTTTCTGTAGAAAAACGATTGTTCAAAGATTGCTTGGCATGATTTTTTGCACGGAGAAAAACTTCTTGCATTCTTTTTTGATGCTTCTGTATCATCTGTTTCAGTAAGGCGCTTCTTCGTTTCATATGTCTAAATCCCTCCAAAAAGGTAAGAGCATACAGTATCACAAAGACTTTTTTTTTACAACCCTGCCCGAAACACTTCGTAAAACGATGTGGATTGGTTTTCGTCTCATCTTACAATTTTTCGATATTCTCAAGTATATCATCCAGCATATCAATACTTTTCGATCCGAGACCATCTGCTTTACAGGACGGATTGTCAAGTTCTGATCGAACGAGTTCTACCACAGTAAATGGGCGTACGCCCTTCACAATATTGTCATTGATAGCGATATTGGGACCATCTTTGCAGAATCCGAAACATTCGTGAATAGGTAAAACGAGCGCTTCTTCTTTTGTGAGTCCCTCTTTCAGATTCTTATAAATATCTTCTGCGCCTTTCTCGCAACATTTTCGGTGCAAACACACCTTGATAGTTGCTTGTCCAGCAGATTTTTTTTCTTCGTGTGCTTCCATAGTTGTAATCAGAGTATAGAGCGAAAAAAATAAAAATTCAAGTATAAAAAAGTCCTGTCTTTCACATTGGAAAAACAGGACTGACTTCTTTAGAGAGAGGACTACTTGAAGACGTATCCCTGCGGTACAATGACAATACCACTGTCATCGACGAACAAACGCCGTGCTTTATCGTGTTCGATATCACACCCGATTTTTGTCTTTGGCGGAATATGAACCCCTTCATCAACAATGACTCGGCTGAACGAACAATCTTCTCCGATATTCACGTCCGCACAAATAACCGATTGACGCACCTTCGATCCATACACACGGACATTACGGCCGAGAATAGTTTCACAAAGATACGAATCCTCGACAATACACCCACCACTCACAATGAAGCGTTCGCCACTCCCCAACTGATGGTGTGGCCTCACAAACTTGGCACCTGGTAGATTGTCTACTGGTGTCCAAATGGGCCATTCCTCGTTGTAGAGATTGATCTGAGGCTTGTACTGGACAAGGTCCATATTTGCCTCAAGATAGCTCAGTACCGTACCCACATCACGCCAATAGTGTTCCTTCTGACCAGGGATACAGTTATCCCGATAATCATAGGCAAACACCGCTTCACCAGCACGCACCATTTGTGGAATAATATCTTTGCCAAAGTCATGATAGGTATCAGTAGCATTGGCATCTTTTCCAAGATAACTCGAAAGTCGATGAAAGTCAGCAAAGTAATTGCCAAGAGAGATATAACTCACTCCAGGCTTGCCAGGAATTTCTTTTGGAAACTCTGGTTTTTCTTCAAAGCCGACGATACGACTATCCGAATCAACCTCAATCACGCCAAACCGACCTGATGCTTCACTTGATGGCACTGACATAGCGCACACCGTAAACACTGACTCGTGTTCCTTGTGATATTCATACATCTGAGACAAATCAATCGCAGTGATATGATCACCACTCATGATGCAGACGGTGTCAAATGACCCATGTTCTCGCACCATATCGATATTTTGATACACGGCGTCAGCAGTGCCACGATACCATTCTTCACCAAACACCTGCTGAGGCGGAATAGTGTAAACATTGAAACCCATTCGGGGGACTGAACTCCAATTATTGGAAAGATAGTCCATTAGAAGCTGACTGCGATATTGAACCAGCACTCCAATAGTATGAAAACCACTATTGAATAGGTTCGACATCACGAAATCAACAATCCGATATTTCCCGCCAAATGGTACTGCTGGTTTGGCCCGGGTATCTGTCAAAGCGCCGAGTCGCGCTCCTCGCCCACCACACAAAACAAACACATACACTTTCTTCATTTCACTCTCCTTTGGTTGTTAAAAAACTACTCGAATACATATTCAAACACAAAAATATCTATCAGTCAAGAGAGGCTGTAAGCCCTCTAGAAACGGATAGAAGAGAGTATCCTTACTTTCCTTCCTCTGCGAACAGTGTTTGAAGAAGCTCTATTCTTCCCTCACCCGTTTTCGCAGAGTAGCGGATGACAGGACAATTAGGAAATTCTTTGCGTAATTTCTCAATGCTCTTCATCATATCGTTCCGACCGCCTTTATCGGCTTTATTAGCAAGAATTATCACATTTCGTCCATATTCACGAAAGAGTTTGAAGGTTCTCCGATCAGAATCTTTTGCACCGATTTCTGCATCGACGATAAGTACCACCCAGAGGAAATGAACCTCATCAGTACTGGCGTACCATGACAGATGTTTCTCCAGTTTCGCCCGTACTGCCTGCGGACGATTCGCATAACCATATCCAGGAAGGTCAACAAGGTACCATCCATCGTTCACGAGATAATAGTTGATTTCAGTCGTCCGACCTGCAGAAGAACTCGAACGTGCCATCTCCTTCTGTCTCACAAGAGAATTGATGACGCTCGATTTTCCCACATTGGAACGACCAAAAAAAGCCACTACAGGAAGCGCAAGTTTCGGAAGTCCTTCTGATCCGATGACCCCTTTCACAAATTGTACAGAGTGTATTTCCATAATCGTACCCTACAGTATTTCCAGAAAACAAACAACTCGTACTCATCAAGGAAACTACTCTTTCCCCTCTCCATAACGAGATTCAATGTCTTCGAGGAGGGTATCAATCTGATCTCGTGATGTTGGATTCTCTGTAGAGGATCTGGCGGTATTCAGCATATAGATTGCTCCATCACGAACCGTTTTATCATAGAAACCTTCATCAAGAAGCTCCTCCACATGAAGAATGATTTCATCAACGGAGTCATCATCTCCTAAACCTTCATACGGGTTCTTGGCGCCTAAAAAATTTTCGTACATAGTTTTTAACCTTGAAAACCAATAGTATTGGTAGATGTTTCTGAAGCCTCTACCTTTCCAAAACTCGCTTCGTATTTACTGAGGTTCTCTTCTAATACTGCTATAATCTGTTTCAGGTGAGCTGGTGAAACAATGATACGAGCACTCAATGTCCCTGTCGGTGGAAAGATATTCATAAAATCCAAGACGAATTCTTGTTTCGTATGAAGTACCTGCATCGCACTCGCATACACTCCTTTCAAGACTTCATCGGTCGCTTTGATTTGTAATTGATTATGTGGTGTTTGCTGATTTTTTTCTTCGTTCATAAGAAAATGTTAGAGCTTTGGTGAATTATTCTTCGAGTATTTCCGTTTCCTTCGCTACAACACCACTCTCTTTATCCTCCGTGGAAGTAGACTTCGGCGTAAGGTTGAGATATGTCACAATGATGAGGATAATTGTAGAACCAAAAGGAATACGAAGCATCGAAAGAGAGGCGATAGAGACGGTATTATACAGAATCGGCAGAGTGATAAGATAGAGCCCTATCTTATAGGCTTGTCCATAAGTCATCTCTACTGTGCGTATTTTCGCAATAAGGAAAATAATACCTGCTCCCAAAATGAGATAAAAAAGATATGAGCACCAAAGAAACACAAAAAGGAGAAAAGGCAAAAAAAGAACAGAAATGGTAAGCACTATCTTCCCAATACTCCACACTCGTTCTATCCATTCCCCAGCCTTCTGTTTATTGATGACAACGGAATTATTCCAAAATTTGTCGAATTTTTGAATCTCAATTTTATCTTTCTCACGATCATAGATCCATACCGCATCACCGCCGAGAATGGCAGAGGTATCATACAGACCAAAATCAGCTGGTGTTACTGTACCTTGAGTATTGATAACAAGCAGATTTTGCAGTTGTTTTACATTGAATTCTTTCGGCATGGGTATACTGTATGGTTCTGCCACATTGGAAACTACCCGGCCGTTCTCAAACTTCAGGATAAGTTCATCCGGATAGAGAGCAAGGACAAGTACGCGAATATCTCCATATTCCTTCATATGTGACGAAGCGATAAAGAGAGATATGTACAGAGGAATGATAACAAGGAATGCAATACAGAGCACAAACAACGTGTAGTGTTTGAGTGCTGATGCGAAACGAAGCGACTTCACTGTTTCATAAAAATCCCTATCATAGATACTTTTTTTGATGGTGCGGAGGAATTCCATATGCATTGTTTATTATTCATTACTCATTACTAACTACTCCTCTCGTTTAGTATAAAGCATACTTACCTTCTTGACAAAATGATCAAAAAAACTTTACAACGTGGCGACAGCCTACCAAACTACTACCATACACTACTTGAAGCTATCGAAAGTTTCGACGATGTAAAGCCAACGCAATAATATTCGCCTGGGCTTTTTCATTTTCTTTTTTTAATTTATTTCGATATCGATATGCTTCACTTCTGGTATTTCTTTCTTGATACGAAGTTCCAGTGTATCAATAGACGTACCCATAAGTCTTGGCACTCGTCCGACTGACCTGACAATGAATTTGATAAAGTTTTGATAATCGTTCCTTACGTCTTCGTATTCATCCCGCAGTGATGAATTTTCCATAATCTCTTTCATCAACGCCGGTCCATTGAACTCCACATCACATTTGATCTGATATTCCCCCACATCAAGAATGGAAGATTTGAAATCCAGCACTTTTTCAATCGTTGGATCAGCTTCCATTATTCGAATGATTTCTTCTTTCACATCATCAGGAATGTTCCGTCCGATGAGATAGGAGCGATTTTTCTGAATGAGAAGTATGGCGACGATACCAAGAAGGATACCGATGAGAATCGAACCAAGAGCATCAAAGAAAGGATTTCTCGTTGCGATAGAAACGATGATGCTCACAAAAGCGATAAATACACCAAGCACGGCTACGCCATCTTCATACAGGATGGCGATGGTTGCAGGATCACCTTCTTTGAGTTTTTTCTTCATACTCATACCTGGATTCTTCGTATTCAGTTCACGAAGAGCGAAGATGAATGTGGCTGACTCAAGGATGAATGAAATGGAAAGAATGACAATCGGGACAGTACCAAAATCAGGTACAGTAGTATTCTGAAGTGAGTGTATTCCATGATAGATAGTCACACCAGCACCAAGGAAAAAAACTCCACACGCCGAAACAAGAGCCCAAAAAAATCGCTCCAGTCCATATCCGTATGAATAGTTATCATCTGCTTTTCTCGTAGAAAGTTTGATACCGATAAGGAGAAGTACCTGATTGAGTGTATCAGCGGTACTATGAATCGCTTCTGAAAATAGTGCTCCTGATCCAGACACAGAAAATCCGACAAACTTCATAACAGTAATAAGAGCATTACCCCCAAGCGCAGCAATAACAGGAAAGACACCATTCTTTGTACGTAAAGAAGACTCCATAATATATGACAGTAATTATTCTGAAGATTTATATAGTTTGAGTATAACATTTTTTATATAAAAAATCTCATGTTGACCTCCTATTGTTTCTCCACACCATACACAAAAGCCCAAACGAAAAACTTCGTCTGGGCTTTTTTATTTTTTCTTCTGCCCTTCGACAAACTTGGGGCCTTCGGCTTCGTTCCTTATTTCTTCTCTTCATCTGCTGGCTTGTCGCCTGCAGGTTGAGTAGGTTCGGTTTCGGCTTCTTTCGGAGCTTCGGTCGTACCTGCTTCACCTTCTGGTTTGGCTTCGCCAGTAGCGCCTTGCTTGGCTTGTTCAGTTTCCTGCGCAGCTTTGTAGAGTTTCTCACCAATTTTCTGAGCAGCTTGAGAAAGGACTTCGGTCGCTTTCTTGATGGCATCGAGATCATCACCGTTCTTCACTTTGTTCAGCTCAGTAATAGCATCTTCGACTGGTTTCTTCTCTTCAGCAGTGATCTTGTCGCCTGCATCTTTCATCGACTTCTCAGTCGTGTAGGAGAGAGAGTCAGCCATATTACGAGCTTCGATGAGGTCTTTCTTTTTCTTATCTTCTTCGGCATGCATCTCGGCATCTTTCTTCATTCGTTCGATTTCATCTTTGGAAAGTCCGGTCGATGATTCGATGCGGATGTTCTGGCTCTTGCCAGTTGCTTTGTCCTTGGCAGACACCGTGAGGATACCAGAAGCATCAATGTCAAAAGTCACTTCGATCTGCGGAATACCCCGTGGTGCTGGCATAATGCCATCTAAGATAAATTGTCCGAGAGATTTGTTATCACTTGCCATTTCGCGCTCACCTTGGAGGACATGAATCTGAACTGATGGTTGATTGTCAGACGCAGTCGAGAACACTTGTGAACGAGAAACTGGTACGGTAGTATTGCGATCGATGAGTGGTGTACGCACACCTCCCATAGTCTCGATACCAAAGGTCAGCGGTGTGACGTCGAGGAGGAGCACATCTTTCACTGATCCTTCGAGAACACCTCCCTGAATAGCAGCACCGAGTGCTACCACTTCATCAGGGTTTACGGTGATATTTGGTTTCTTACCAAAGAACTTTTCTACTTCAGCAAGCACGAGTGGCATACGAGTCATACCACCGACCAGTACCACTTCGCTAATATCCTTCACATCAAGCTTGGCATCAGTGAGAGCCTTCCTTACTGGTTCAAATGATGCCGTGACCAAGTCACCTACGAGTTCCTCAAGCTTAGCTCGTGTGAGTTTGATGAGCATATGCTTTGGTCCACTCGCATCAGCGGTGATAAATGGTTGATTGATTTCCGTTTCGTTGGCTGTCGAGAGTTCGATTTTTGCTTTCTCTGCAGCTTCCTTGATTCTCTGAAGTGAGAGAGGATCTTTGGAGAGATCGATACCTTCTTGCTTCTTAAATTCATCCAAAATCCAGTGAATGATTCTCTGATCAAAGTCATCGCCTCCGAGGTGCGTATCACCATTGGTTGATTTCACTTCGACAGTATCTTCAGCTACTTCAAGAATAGAAATATCAAATGTACCACCACCTAAGTCATAGACCGCAATCTTCTCATCTTTCTTTTTATTGAAACCATAGGCGAGAGCAGCAGCCGTCGGTTCATTGATGATACGACGGACATTGAAACCAGCAATTTCACCTGCTTCTTTGGTTGCCTTGCGTTGTGAGTCATCGAAGTACGCAGGTACGGTGATGACCGCATCAGTAATTTTCTCACCGAGTTTTTCTTCAGCATCTGCCTTGAGTTTACTCAAAATCATAGCGGAGATTTCTTGTGGAGAGTACTCTTTTCCTCCCATCACAATTTTCACCCCTTCGCCTGCTTGAATGACTTTATACGGAAGCGTTTTCATATCACGCTTCACTTCATCATCACCAAAGTGACGACCAATGAGACGCTTCACAGAAAAAAGCGTATTTTCTGGATTCGTTACTCCTTGACGCTTGGCGAGTAGTCCGACGAGACGTTCTCCTGTTTTCGATACCGCCACCATCGATGGGGTGGTACGGTTTCCTTCTTTATTTTCGATGATTGATGGGGTACCACCTTCAACGAATGACATCGCTGAGTTGGTTGTCCCCAAATCGATTCCTAATATCTTTGCCATAAAATTATTGTTATTTACTTAATTATTTATTGAATGACTTATTTTTTGAGTACCCCTACTCTTGTGCTGTTCTACGGCGCCAAGTAGAACAGCTTCAAGTAGGATTACTCATTGACGTGTACTGCAATTTTCTTTGGTTTAACGGATTCTTCCTTCGGCATCGTGATAATGAGCACACCTTTGTCATATTTGGCCTCTGTGTTGTCCCCTTTCACTGCCATCGGGAGTACTACCGAACGAGAGAAACTGCCGGTACGCACTTCTCGGTGATAATAATCCTCACGCTTGACTTCTTCTTTTTCCTCAGTCGAACCACTGACCGTCAAGACATCATTTTCGATAGTGATGTCTACCTTCTTCGGATCTACTCCTGGAAGGGCTAATTTGGCGACGACATTGTCCTTGTCTTGATAAATATCAAGGGCTGGGAGAAATTCTCCAAAAGACAATGCGTCTTCACCAAAAAAGCGGTCAAAATCGCGAACTGGGAATGGAATAATACTTCGTGTCATATGTTTTCACCTCCTCTCCTTATTTAATTGTTAATGTTTAGCCTCTATTTGATAATCACTTTGGCTGGTCTAATAACTTTGCCTCCGAGTCTAAATCCATTTTGGAGAACTTTTGCTATTTTGTGTTCTTCGTTTTTTGCTTCTTTTATTGATCCTTCTTCGCTTATTTCTTTCTCTTCTGCAAACTCAGGACTTTTTGCTTCTTCATTTTTCATCTCCAGTGCTTCGTGTATGGATGGATCAAATGTATCACCCTCCTTTACTTCTATTACTTCCACACCGTTTTGCTTCACCACATCTTCGAGTTGTTTTTCTATGTACTGAATGCCAACAACCCACGGGCTACTCTTTTGTTCGGGTGGTACATGCATCGTAGCGGAACGAAAGTTGTCGAGGACCGGTACGATATCAAGCACAAGTTTCTCTATGAGCATCCCCCGCAAATCTTTCTGTGCCTCTCCCTGACGCTTCTTATAATTTTCAAAGTCCGCTTGCGTTCTCTTCAAATCAACGAGATATTCTTCTGCTTTTATTTGCCATTCCGACTTCTCTTTTATTTTTTCTTCTGTGCTTTCTATTGGGTCTTGATTTTCCATTTTTTCTTCTTGTTCTTCAGTATCGATAGGCTTTCGCTTTGTTTTGTGTGTCATATGTTTGTTATGATGAACGAGTTAATCTATTTTTTATATATTCAAATTCCTCTTGTTTTTCTTCATCTGATATTATTTGCTTCTCTTTCTCTTTCTCTTCACTTTTTCCTTCTTGTTTCATAGATTTCATAGATTTAAGAAAAAGAGATGAAGATAATAACGACGAGTGATGAAGAAAGTAATTTTTTCATATATTCGATGAGGGATTTGTTCTTCGCGTAGTCCATCCGTTTCGGACCGATGATAGCAAGCATACCTCTTTCTCCTCCTTTATTCTGATACGGCGCTACGATCATTGAGCAATTATTGATACCATCTATAGGATTCTCACTTCCGATAAATATTCGCGTTTCGTCATCTTTCAGCTTGAGCATAATGCCATCTATCTTTTCATCAAGAGAATCCAGTGTTTCGACAAGTTGACACAAAGCATCCATTTCTTGAAACTCCGGATTATCAATGAGCTCTCTTATTCCGAAATCGTAGAACTCATCTTGATTCACAATACCCGACACTGCGAGATTACCAGAAAGGGAAGAAAGAAGTTTGGCTGTCGTGCGACCGAGTCGTGTGTGTTTTGCTCTGAGCTCGAGAAGTTCTTTCTGAAGACGTCTCTGATCCTCACGTGAAAGATCTTCATCCCCCATCATTTCCTCAACGAAGATTCGATAACCAGCATCAGTCGGGATACGTCCAGCAGAGATATGAGGCTGATAGAGGTACCCTTCCTCTTCAAGCACTGCCATATCACTTCGGAGCGTTGCAGAACTGACACCAAAATCATAATTATCGAGAATAGCCTGCGAACCTACTGGCACCGCTGTTTTGGTATACAGCTCAACGATAGCGGAAAGCAATTGTTTTTGACGATCATTCATAGTTTTTTATTCTTCTATTTTTATTATAAATACAAATTAGCACTCTGTCAAGTAGAGTGCTAATTTACATCCCAAAAGAGACATAAGAAGGCTGTAAAAAGCCAAGAAATAAGAAAAATAAAAAGAGGTTATCCACAGAAAACCTCTTTTGTTGTGGACATTGCCACTTTAAGTACCAATCATCCTTACAAATTTCTTCATCCTTTATGTTTCCTCTGTCTCCTGGCAACAACACGTCCCTCTCGCCTATTGAGATAGGCTGTATGTTTCTTGGAGAGAGGTATGTCAAAACGCTACATCTTCGGCGCGACTTCAGTCGCTTGTGGCGACTTTTCTTTAACGGGGTCATATCCACCATCGTTCCACGGATGACAACGGAGAATACGTTTCAGTCCCAGAAAACTTCCACTCACCACACCATATTTCTCTATCGCTTCGTATGTATAGGCACTACACGTCGGATAGAATCGGCAGAAACGTTCACCAAAAACTCTCCCCAAGAAACCATGATCCAGGGAAAGAGTTTGCTGATAAAGACGAATGATCCAGAGAGCGAAGTGTTTAAACATACCCTAAGCATAATCCTTCAGATTTCTTTGTCAATTTTCCTATTGCTTGGTATACTGAAATTATAGAAAATAAAAAATAAATATCACGTCGCTCGCGAGCGACGATGACAAGAAAATGAAAAAACTCGAACACAAGGATATTACCTGGATTGATTTTGAAAATCCACAAGCAGAGGACATTACCTACCTTCAGGAGAACTTTGACATCCATCCCCTCGCCATCGAGGAACTTGCAACCCCAACCTATCAGCCTAAGATTGTACAGTATGATAGCTGTCTTTTCTTATCGATTCATATTCCGCTTTTTGATACCGAACACCGCACTACCTATCCCGGAGAACTTGATATTATTCTTACTGAACACCACCTCATCACGAGCCATAGACAAAGTATCTATCAACTCGGAAAGTTTATGGAGAGCCTCGAAAAGAGTTCTGCGAAAAAGAAGATTTCTTTTGAAAGAACTCCGATGCACCTTTTGCACGACATAATCGAGGTCTTACTGGACTCTTGTTTCCCAAGACTCAATCATATTGGTCAGAAACTCGATTATATCGAGACACAGGTATTTGCAGACAAAGAGAAAGAGATGGTCTTTGAAATATCAGTGCTCAAGCGAGATATCCTCAATTTCCGTCGAACACTCAAACCACAACGTTCTATCCTAGAATCTATCGTACAGAAGAATCACCCTTTCATCCCTACTGATATCAAGATATATTTTCAGGATCTCATTGGAACAAACATTCGTCTTTGGAACATTCTTGAAAGTCAAAAAGAAACTATTGAAGCACTCGAAGCAACGAACAATTCTCTCCTTTCCAATAAACTCGATCTTACGATGAAGGTGCTTACCATTTTTTCGGCTATTCTCCTCCCAATGACAGTGTATTCCAATATGCTTGCTATGAGTGCGACTATTCCGTTTTCAGGTAGTCCTCATGCTTTCTGGATTCATGCGGGCTTTATGGCTATCATTTCACTTACCACGATTACTATTTTCAAGATAAAGCAGTGGCTCTAAGGTAATCTATCCTTCTTTTTATTAACTTTTACCTCTTTGTGATATCTATGGTATCATTGTTTTGTAACTGTTTATCTTTTGATATGCGCTTCTACAATACACTTACCAAGTCCAAAGAAGAATTTCAATCTCTCGAACCAGGAAAGGTCGGTATGTACACTTGCGGACCTACCGTCTATAGTTTCATTCATATCGGCAATATCAGAGCCTATGTATTTTCTGATACATTACGGAGAGTGCTCGAAAATGCTGGCTACGAAGTACGTCTGATCAAAAATATCACCGACGCAGGTCACTTGACGAATGATGATATCGCTCAAGGTGACAGTGGTGAAGACAAAATTGAGAAAAAAGCACGTGCAGAGAAGAAAACACCGACAGAAATCACTCTGTTCTATGAGGAATATTTCCATCAAACAGAAGAAGCGATGAATATTCTTCCTGCTCACTATTTCCCTCGTGCGACTGCTCACGTAGAGCAGATGATCAAGCTCATCGAAATACTTATTGCCAAAGGGCATGCGTATGAAAAAAACGGCAATGTATTTCTCGATGTTACAACCTTTCCTGATTATGGCAAACTTTCTGGTAATACTCTCGAAAATCTGAAAGTCGGTGCCCGCCTCGAAGAGCATCCTGATAAGAAGCACCCGTGGGACTTCGCTCTCTGGCTCAAAGCACCCGCTGGACATATTATGCACTGGCCATCACCCTGGAGCGAGGGTTATCCTGGTTGGCATATCGAATGTAGTGCAATGAGTATGGAATATCTCGGTGATACACTCGACATCCATACTGGTGGTGAAGACAATATTTTCCCTCATCATGAGGCAGAAATTGTTCAATCCGAAGGAATAACTGACAAGCCATTTGTTCGATTTTGGCTTCACGCCAGACACATTCTCGTAAGCGGAGAAAAAATGTCCAAATCCAAAGGAAATTTCTATACTCTCGAAGATATCAAAATGCAAGGATTCTCTCCTATGGATTTCCGCGTACTTCTCCTTGGTTCACATTATCGGAGTCAAATGAATTTTACATGGGATTCTCTCATGCAGGCAAAGAAGAATAAAGAAAGCCTTTTCGTCACTCGAAAGAGAATCACAAATACACTTTTAAGCGAAGATATTTCATCACCTCTTAATGGAGAAAATGAATATAAGAAAATAGAAGAAGCAATGAATGATGATCTCAATTCTCCCGAAGCTCTCTCACTTGCGCTCGCGCTGTGTAAGAAAATAAACCTCGCTCTCGATCAAGAAATACCTCTTCATCTCACCACTCTCCGACTCATTTTCGAAAAAATATTTTTTCTCTTTGGACTCAAAGAAGAAGAGGAAAATATTCCAGAGGAAGTCAGACTGATAGCCAAGGACAGAGACAAGGCGCGTGCAGAGAAAAACTTCACAGAATCTGATCGCCTGCGAGATCTCATCATCACTCACGGATACAAAATAGAAGATACACAGAATGGCTATGAAATACGCAAGATTTAAAAAAACCTTCAGACAAAGCGTTTTTTATTAGTTGAATTCCCTCTCGTATTGCAGTATAATAGACAAACCTTTAAAGACACAGACTATCATGGCCAAAGCAACCGAACATCTCCGCGTTCCACCACACAATCTCGAAGCCGAAACCTCTGTTCTTGGTTCTTTGATGCTGGACAAGGATGCTGTTATCAAAATCGCTGATCTGATCAAAGTTGGTGATTTCTACAAAGATGATCACAACCTCATCTATGAAGTGATGCTTGCTTTGTACGAAGAACGTGAACCTATCGATGTTCTTTCTCTCGCAAACAAACTCGAAGAAAAAGGTAAACTGGAAAAGGTTGGCGGTTCGAATTACCTCGCCTCACTCGTGAACTCTGTGCCATCAGCGACCAATGTGGTCCACTATGCCAAAGTAGTACAGAAAAAAGCGATGCTTCGTCGTCTCATTGGTGCGGCAAGTGATATCGTCGAACTCGGATATGATGAATCGGAAGACGTGCAGAAACTCCTCGATCAAGCAGAGCAAAAAATATTTGCCGTTTCCCAGAAATATATCAAACAAGATTTCATTCCTATCAAATCTATTTTGGAAGTTGCTTTCAATCGTATCGACGAACTGCACAAAAGTGATCATACTTTCCGCGGGGTGCAGACCCATTTCCCTGATCTTGATGGCATCCTCGCAGGACTTCAAAAATCTGATCTCATTATTCTCGGTGCCAGACCATCGGTTGGAAAGACTTCTTTTGCCCTTGATATTGCTAGACAAGTAGGTATTTATTCCAAAGTACCTGTTGGTATTTTCTCTCTTGAAATGGGTTCAGATCAACTCGTTGACCGTATGATCGCTTCACAAGCCTCTGTAGACCTTTGGAAGCTTCGTACCGGTAAACTCTCAAGTGAAGGGCCAAATAACGATTTTGAACGTATTTCTGACGCTATGGGTGTCCTTTCCGAAGCCCCTATATTCATTGATGATTCTGGATCACTCAACATTATGGAAATGAGAACGATGGCGAGGCGCCTCCAGGCTGAACATAGTCTCGGACTCATCATCATCGACTACCTCCAGCTGATGGAAGGTCGTAGCAGTAAAGGCGATAACCGCGTTCAAGAAATATCAGAAATCTCTCGTGGATTGAAACAGCTCGCCCGTGAACTTAACATTCCTATCATCGCTCTTTCACAGCTTTCGCGTGCTGTCGAATCCCGCCCTGATCAGATACCAAAACTCTCCGACCTCCGTGAATCTGGATCTATCGAACAGGATGCTGACGTTGTACTCTTCCTCTATCGTGAGGACCGCGTCAAACCAGATACACCAAATAAGAATATTGCTGATATCATTATTGCTAAACATCGTAACGGACCCGTCGGAAAAATCCAACTTTTCTTCGACGACAATTCTGCATCTTTCCGATCACTCGAGAAACTCCATAACGACTAATCGAAAAATGAGAAAGGAGTGTATCTGACAGAGAATCTTTCTGAGAACCAGTATCTTGTCCCAGCGGACAGGCTCCTTGCGTGAACTTTTTTCAATCTGTCTCAGAAGACGGAACCATGCTTGAAAAAACTTCAGGCTTCTCAAAAAGATTCTCTGTCAGATACAAAAATCCTTTCGAGAAAGATTGCTCTTTATCCTCTATTCAATAAAAATACTCACATAAAAATCGAATATATTATGCACTATCCAAAAGTTTTTCAATCGCTCATAGCGCATTTTGCATCGCTCCCCTCTGTCGGACCAAAAATGGCTGAACGTATTGTTCTCTATTTATTCAAACAAGACGAGGAGAGACTCCAGGGTTTCGCCGAAAGTTTCGAGGCACTCCATCATCTCAAAAGTTGTAAACGTTGTTTTCATATTGCCGAAAGTGATCTCTGTATGATCTGTGCTGATCCTAAGAGGCAAACTGATACCCTCTGCCTCGTCGAAGAACCACTCGATGTTATCGCTATCGAACGTATCGGATCATACCAAGGACTCTATCACGTCTTAGGAGGGCTGATAGAAAGTGGCAGGAATGACAATAGTAATAATCTTCGTATTACAGAACTCCTCCATCGTGTAGAAGATGAGCATATCACAGAGGTAATCCTCGCTACCAATCCGACAACCGAAGGTGATATGACTGCTCTTTATCTCAAAAAGAAACTTGAGCCGTTTCATATTAAAGTAACACGTATCGCACGCGGTATGGCGACCGGTGGTGATATCGAATACGCCGACGAGATGACTCTCTCTGCATCCTTGACAAATCGCAAGGAACTGGAATAATATTAGTGAGTACCTTTTTTTATTGAATAAGTTATTAGTCTCGTTTTTCTTTTTTCAACTAACCGAGGAGTAAAAATGGCTCATCTGATACCTTTTGAACCAGGGATGGAGGGAAACTTCATCCCCTACGAAGTAGTTGAAGGGAGTGGTCTTATGATTCTTCCTGAGGAATCGCTTTGCACACGATGCCGAGACATTATCTTGGGAGAATTCAAGTATTTAGAAGGGGAATATTTCTATTCCTTCTGTATGAAGAAGGAACAACTCCCACCACCAAAACCAATTCGAATAAGGATATAAATAAGAACAAAAGAAAAAGCCCGTAAGGTATCATCCATACGGGCTTTAAAATTTTAGAAGAAGCTTAGGCAGTAATTTTCGTAATCTCTACTTCGGTGTACGATTGGCGGTGACCGAAACGGACGAGATAACGCTTCTTGGCTTTATGTTTGATACCTTTCACTTTGTCATGACGATCTTGAGCAATCACTTTTCCTTCCACGACGGCTTTTGTTAACACAGGAGTACCGACTTGCACATCTTTTTCATCACCTGTGAAAAGCACTTCAAAAGTGACGGTATCACCCACTTCTTTTTCCAATTTTTCAATTTTCACTTTCTGTCCTTCGGAAACCTTGTACTGCTTTCCACCAGTTCTGATAATCGCGAGCATATGCCAAAAGTAAGTCATTTATATACCTGTTCACTATACGGTATTTCTGCCAAACTGTCAAACCTCTATTCCAAAATAGCCTTGATACGGCGAATACCTGCTGAGCATGCTTCTTCTTTCACAATCTTGAAGTGTCCTAATGTACCAGTATTTTTGACATGAGGACCACCACAAAACTCGAGACTAAAATCCCCTATCTTATACACGCGTACCTTTTCTCCATATTTCTCTTCAAAAAGTCCAATAGCACCAAGCTTTTCTGCTTCTTCTTTTGGAAGATCCTGATAGGTGACTACTAACCGTTCTTCAATCTTCGCATTCACAATATCTTCTACTTGCCTTTTCTGTTCGTCAGTCATCTTCTCAGGATGAGAAAAATCAAAACGCAACCGTTCTGGCGTGATATTACTCCCCTTTTGTGCAATATGGTTACCGAGCACTTCTCTTAGAGCTTGTTGCAGGAGATGGGTCGCAGTATGATATTTCACCGACATTTCACTCTGATCCGCGAGACCACCTTTGAATTTTCCAGCGCTCGCAGAACGTGATAATTCTTGATGTTTCTCAAACTCTTTCTGAAATGCCACGCGATTGATGCTTTTTCCTTGTTCCTTCACTATTTCCTCTGTCATTTCAAAAGGAAAACCATACGTAGAAAAAAGTTCAAAGGCATCAATGCCAGTGAGTATGCTGTTACTCAAACGCTTCTCAAGTTCTTTTATTCCTCGCGTAAGCGTTTCTCTGAATTTTGCTTCTTCGGTACGGATGATAGAGCTTATATATTCTTCTTTGTCTTCCAAATACGGGTATGACTGCTGATATGTTTCCTTCACTGGTATTACAAAGGAAGCGAGAGATCCAGAGGTAATACCGAGTATATCAGCATACCTGACCGCACGACGAAGGAGTCTTCGAAGCACATATCCCTGATCAGTATTGGATGGCACTACTCCATCAGCGATGAGAAATACTCCAGCACGTATATGATCCATCACTACCCGAAAAGCATAGGTATATTTTTCATCTTCACCATATTTCTTCTGAGCAAGCTCTTCGATAGTATGACGAAGGGTATCAAAAATATATCCGTAAAACATATCAGGATTATTTCCTTTGGCTGCGATGAGTCTCTCCAGTCCTCCGCCAAAATCAACATTCTTTTGGGCGAGTTTTTCAAAACCACTTGCCGTCTTCTTATATTCCATAAACACATTGTTGCCGATTTCCATAAACCGACCACAATCACAATTCACATGACACGGTTTATCTTTCCAAGGTGACTTCTCATGAAGACCAAGTGATATGCCAAAATCCCAAAACATTTCTGTATCAGGACCCCCAGGTTCACCTTCGGGCATATTATTTGGTATACCAGCACGACTCCACCAATTTTTCTTTTCGGAATAATAAAAAATCTTTTCGCCCTCCTCTATGCCTGTTCTTTCTGGATCTTCTCCTATTTTCGCTTCGATACCACTTTCAGCAAAAAGCCTCTGCCACAGTAGCGCTGATTCTGTATCTTTCGGAATACCGAGTGCTTCATTCCCACGAAAACAGGTGAAAGAAAGATACTTCGGATCAAGTCCAATTTCCTTTGTCAGAAACTGCCACATCCATGTTATTTGCTCTTGTTTGAAATAGTCACCAAAGGACCAATTACCCAGCATCTCAAAAAAAGTGGTGTGGCGATTGTCTCCCACTTCCTCGATATCTTGCGCTCTGAAACATTTCTGCGAATCGGTAATGCGTGAACCCAAAGGATGCAGGGTGCCGAGAAGATACGGTACGATAGGTTGCATACCGGATCCCGTAAAGAGTGTTGTTGGATCATTGTCGGGGACAAGGAGCGCCGAAGGAATAATTGTATGCCCTCTATCCTTAAAAAACTCTAAGTAAGTCGTGCGTATATCTTTCATAACATCATTCTAAGTGCATTAATCTCTCGCTTACTAGAGAGCATTCATCTGTCTCTTTATATGAATAATTTCCTCATTCGCTCGATCCATCTCTCTTTTCGAAGCCTGAAGAGCCACTTCTTTGGTGGCTAATTCCGATTTTAGACGATTCATTTGCATATAGACTTGTCTGATTTCCGTTTCCAGATCCGTATATTTCTTCTCTAATATTTTTGCATCCGACTGCAAAGAAAAAAGTTCAAACTGGAACTTCTGAATTTCTGATCTTCTTCGTGCTTGTTCGATATCCGATAGGTTATTCATAGGGTAGAAAATAGTCTAGCAATTATTTCGTTTTAACGCAAAGAGTTCTACAATCCAGACTCTCCAGGGAGAACAATGATAGAGACGCGGTCTGGATCATTTGGGATTGTATGAAGAAGTCCGCCGACAGAGAAATTCAGTTTAAAATTCTTTATTTCTGGGAAATTTTTCAAGATAGACTCGAGATCTGCTTCCTTCTTCCCGAGCAAGCTTATACGTACTTTTTCTTTATCGATATATGACTCCATGTCTAGTACTGTTTGCACTTTGATACGAAATGTATTGAGAGAAAAATCAACTAAAGAACCGGTATATGACGGAAAAAGAGAAACAACTCGAAGAGGAATATTATTTGCTCGTTTTTCGTTCTCATTGGTAATAATGTCTTCGATTTTTTGCTCATCGAAGATGAGTGCTTTTACCTTAAATAATCCCTTATATTCAAATGTACTTGATACAGAACCAAGTGCTGGAAGTACTGGTATATCGATAGGGGTCACTTCTATCTGATCATCCAGAAGAGCTTCATTTTTCAGCATATCATTACGTATATCTGTCAAGAACATTTCTTTGGCTTTCTCCTTAGCATTCGTAAGCGCAGTGTCGAGATCGACTTTTTCCACTACATTCATGTCGGACAGAGTTCCTACCCCCCCACCCGTGATCGGTTTTGTTGATTGTACAGTAAATTTCGTGTATTTCTCCCCACCTTTGAAACCTGATATAGAAAATGAGGCTGGTTCTTTGATATTGTATTCCTCACCAACCTGATCTGCAATAATTTGAGCTTCAACTGTTCCCGCTTCAGTTTTCCCATCAACAGTTTTCATACCTGGCACCACAACGCCAGTTTCCAATCGAAAAAGTTTACCGTCAGATGTTTCCAACCGAGTGGTAGCAATGAGGGATTGTGTATCCGCGCTATAATTATTAATAATTTGCACAGTGCCATGAGCCTTCTGGCCTGATCCTTCTGATTTTCCGGTAGCAGAAACCATGACAGACACTTCCTTGTCTTTCTCGACGATACGAGTAGCAAATATATTTTCATCAGTCACCTGACCATCAATTTTCCCAGAAAACTCTTTATCAAATGTTTGTTTGACGAGATATGGAGTGAGGGTAATTTCTGCTTTTGGCAAAAAGAAGAAAGCGCCAACACTTGCCAGAGAAAGAAGTGATATGAAACCAAGAATGATAAATACGATGCGCGCCTTCTTATCAACAGAAGTACTCTGAGGAGCTTCTGACATTACTCGCTTCTGTGGTATTTGAGACAATGGTGCCTGTGGAAAAACGTTTGTTTTTTGTGCGTAGAAATTCTTCAATCGTTCATTGGTTGTAGATTCCTGTCTTGGGAGAACAGATTGCTCCTGCGGGATATTTTCATATACCGGCTTAAGAGGAGGCACGACTTGCAGAGGAGGTTTGGTCTGAGGAACCGCCTTTGGTGCAATAGCTACTTTTCCTGTATCAAAACGTTTTGAGTTAAGTGCTGTCAGTTTCTCCGGTGAAGCATTTCTGATACGTAGAGAAAGAGATTCGGGCTTCTCTGTTGGTACAGGAATAGACGTAGGCCTCTGTCTCTCGAAGGAATCGATATTTTTTTGTGAACCGAAGAAATCACTTGTTCCAAGTACGGCACTTGACGGTGTCACGCTATCAGTCTCGATCTCACTTGCTTCCTCTCTTATATTCTGCGGAGAAACTGGAGACATTTCTGAAGAAAGCTCAAGATGAGTAGCTCTTTGCATAATATCCTCAGAATAATTTTCTGTCGGTATACCAGCCTTTTCAGCGAGCATCCTTCCTACTTCATCTTGACTCACAATGACAATTTCTTTGCCACATTTCTCTGCTTCACGAGAAAGAAGGCGCAGATTGATGATACTTTGAAGTACGAGCGCACGTTTCGGAAAAACAAACAAAATCTCATTGGAATCAGTTTTATGCAAACGTCCAATCACAGAGATGATTTCTTCGTCAGATTCGATATAAAAAGTTTGTGGCATACGAGCGCATTTTATAGTGTATTCCTTTATTGTTTTTCTATTGATTCTATACTGCGATGCAAAATACTGGCGAGCATCTTTTCCTCTTCATTATAATCGAGAAGAGCAAGATGAGCGAGTCCTACAGGTGTAATATCTTGGGGATTGGTCAGCTCACCTGTTGTGTCCACGATACGAGTGATATTCTGTGGTTGTAAGAACCCTACCTGTGGCTGCTTGGAAAATGGGAGGGTTTTTTCCCACCATTCAGAAGAAAGAAGTGCTTGTTTGATTTCTGGCAGTGCCGACCCACCACCACAGAGGAAAATACGTGATGGAAGCATATCTGTCTCGGCAAACTCCAAAAGTGAAAGTTCCACACCACCGAGCCAGACACGACAATCATCTGCAAAGAGCTGATTCACAAAGCTCGTATCTTCACTACTGAGTTGTCCATTTGTATAATCAACTTTCATCTTTTCAGCTATTTCGAAACTCAGATTAAATTCCTGCATCAAATGTTTTGTAAAAGCACGTCCACCCAAAGCAAACATTTTCGTCCCTTCGAGTCCTCCATTGCGTACGACTGCAATATCTGTCGTCCCTCCACCAATATCAATAAATATCGCATTGAAATCCATCATATCAGGCACTTCGATAGAACGAGCTACTGCATATGGCTCAGCAGCAATCGAAAGAAGATCAAGATCGAGTTCATCAGCAATGGTTTGCAGTGCTCCTAAATGAATCATAGGCGCATACGCATTGAAAACGCTCATCGATACATCTTTGCCCTGAAAGTTAATAGGATTAGAAACACGATATCCATCAATGCGAACATCAACGATAGCTGCATTAATAAGTTTCACATCAATATCATCCTGCCCTGTTTCCCAGGCAAGCTGTTTCTTAATACGCTCAAAGGCTTTCTGTTGCACTTTTTCGACAATCGTCCGTAGTTCTGCGATACCCATACGGAGTGAAGAATCAACGCGTTCATAATGAACCGTGGTGGTCGTTCCCTTAACGAGTTCGCCTGCAATACCAATAATACTTTTTTCTACTCTCTTGACACCTGCTTTTTCTTTGGCAAGAATAATAGCTTCACGGGATGATTCAATAACACCACTAATATCAGAGACAGCCCCACTCTGCATATTTCCGATTTTTTGAGGGACTCTCCCAACGCCGATAACAACACCATTTTTTTTCTCTTGATCAACACGAAAAATAAGAGCTTTCACTATTTCTGTTCCTATATCAAGAGCTAAAATAAGATCCGTTTCTTTTTTCCACGGAAGTTTTGAGAAAATCCCCATACAAAGCTTCAAATTATATTTTTATATCAACACTTTTTTTATTTTCCGATACGATTTCTCTTTGCTTCTTTGCTAATTGAGTCGCTCAGGATGTACCTTCTCTATCATATCACTCATTTCACTTTTTGATAATAACCCTGCGATCGCTCCGTAGTGACCGATGACACTTCCGCTATTCAATATACCATATCGAAGCGCTTTTTCAATCGATTGTCCTTCCAGAAGAGCTGAAAAAAATCCAGACGCGAAAGAATCGCCACAACCAGTACTGTCGACAATGTCTCCTCTCGTGAAAATTGGACAATACCAATATTCTTTGCCATCGAAGCTCCATGCCCCTCTCTTGCCATCTGTCATACTGATAATTTTTGCACCCAATCGATGGAGAGTTTCCAGAAGAAACATCTCGTTATCAAGATGTTCACGCGGTAAATCTTTCTTCATATTGAGTACAAGTTCAATCGCCTCATCTTTATTGAGAAGGAGGACATCACTCTCTGCAATACCCTCGAGAACAGCTTGAGTATCAGATTTGATGTTGTGTTGTCCAGGATTAAAAGCAAGGAGACAATGCATCTTGTTTTTCAGGGCAAGAATTTTTTTCAGGTTCCCTTGCCAATCACCATTCAAGGCACTGACAAAAAACCATTCTGCACGCTCCAGTTTCTCGTCGATGATTTCCAACTTTTCATTGGCATCACGATTATGGAAGATGGTCCGCTCACCATTTTGCGTGAGCACCACAATCGCTGAGAGATCCGTCTTCGCTGATTCATCGACAAAAAGGAATTTTGTAGGTACGTGGGCTGATCGAAATTTATTCATAATCCAGTCACCCACTTCATCACGGCCGATTCTGCTGTAACAAGCAGTATTGTGACCGAGCTTCACGAGTCCGTGAGAAACATTAGCAGCCACACCACCCACTGCTTCATAGCGATTTGCAACACGATATTTCCCTCCGAGTTCAAAGGCAATTTTTTCTTTCGAAGTAATGTCTTCGGGAGTTTCGATAATTACTCCTTCGTCTGTCGGGAAGAAAATATCTTTCGAAGTAGAACCAATACAGATAACTTTGTATGATGACGCAGTGAGAAACATATATATCTTTTTTTTTGAATTCTTAATGCTAGTATACCACACAATCTTTTTTAATTCTTGAGAGCTTCGATACCTGGAAGCATATTTCCTCCAAGATACTCGAGCATCGCTCCACCACCAGATGATACAAATCCGATTTTACTCAGAGCACCCGCTTTCTCAAGCACTGCCAGCGATTCACCTCCACCAATCACGACGTATGCAGAACTTTCCAAAATAGCATTCAGTATGGCGTTTGTTCCCATATCATACGGTTTCTCTTCAAACTTTCCCATCGGCCCATTCCACACAATTGTTTTGGCAATTTTTATCATCTGAATATAGAAGCCGATTGTAGTAGGACCGATATCAAGACGCATCGATGATTCGAAATCCTTGGGCAAGAGTACCTTTTCAGAAAAAGCAATTTTTTGATCGATAGCTTCATTGGCTATTTTCCCCCCAACCAAAACAGCATCAAAACTTTTTTCAAACGCCTGAATAAGAGGAAGCTTCGTTTCAATTTTCGCGCCACCAATAACAGCGATAGCAGGATGTTCTGGTACTGTCATAATACGATCAAGCGTATCTACTTCTTGAAGTAGCCTCAGTCCTGCATATGCAGGAATACACATCGCTACTCCAACGACTGATGCATGTGCCCGATGACAAGCACTAAAGGCTTCATTAACAAAGAAAGAAAAAGGAGCAGAAAGCTGTTTTGCGAAATTCATATCGTTGGACTCTTCTTCGGCATAGAATCTCACATTTTCCAGAAGCAGTATTTGATTCTCCTCCAGGTTAGCGAGTGCAGTGTTCACTCCCTCTCCAATACAATCAGGCACAAAAATAACCTCACGTCCCAAGGCCTGCTTCACTGCTGGGATGAGTTTCTCGACAGAATATTCTGTGTCTTTCCCTTCTGGGCGACCGAGGTGGGTAGCAAGGGCTATTTTCACACCTGGAAACTGCGCAATAAAATCTATTGTTTTCTTCACGATGTCAAAACGAAAGTGCTCTTGTACTTCTCCGATATTATTGAACTCAACATTGAAATCTACCCTTACAAGCACTGATGCATTTTCGAAATTTGCTTCCTTAATACTTTTAAGTGACATACATTTTATTCTCTAACAAATTACAAATGAATTTTACCCATTCCCAATATACCAATAATGAGACCAATGAGTGCCATTACGGCGGAGAAAATCCACGCCCGCATCACTATCTTCGGTTCTTCCCATCCTACTGCTTCGAAATGATGATGAAGTGGTGCAGAAAGGAACACTTTTTTTCCGCGATATTTCTTACTCAGAAGCTGAATGACGACACTGCCTGATTCCAATACATAAAGAAAGACAATAAGAAAGAGTACGAGGGAAGAGTTCGTCAGCATTGCAACAACACCGAGCGTCGTACCAAGCGCTACGGCTCCCGTGTCTCCCATAAAGAATCGTGCCGGATAAATATTGAACCAAAGGAACGCGAGGAGTGCTCCAGAAAGAGCTGCACAAAACGCTGCCAAGTCGAGTTTGTTTTGGAGGAATGCAATCAAGGCAAAAGAGCTAAAAGCAATGAGAAGTACTCCACCATTCAGTCCATCGAGTCCATCAGTTTCATTGGAAGAAATAGCCGAAAAAAGAATCACAAAAATAAACAGTGGAATATACCAGAGTCCAATCGAAAAATCACCTACCGCAGGAATATGGATTTGATCCCATCCTAGTTTCGAATAAAACCACCAAGCCCCTGTTCCCGCGATAGCGAAGAGCCACCAAAAACGAAAAAGAAAACGCATACCACCACCTTTGTTTGTCCCGCGTCCACGCACGCTCATATAATCATCAAAAAGCCCAAGTATACCTGCAGTCACCAAAACAAACAAAGGGAGCCATACTTGTGGACGACTGAGGAAATCAAGACGAGCGATAAAATCCATTCCAAATATCACTGCGATAAATGGAAAGAGAAAATGTGAAGCAAAAGTCAGTATCAAAACAGGAAACCACACGAGTAGTCCACCCATCGTTGGCGTTCCTTGTTTCTTGGCATGCATTTTATTTACGAAAGTCAGCTTCTCTCCATCTACAGCATTCTGTTTAATCTTGATACCGATTTTATATGCATAAAGGATGTGTGTCCAAAGAGGTGTGAGAAAAAAAGCCAGAAGAAAAGCAAGTAGTCCTGTCGTAAGAACTTTGAGAGCGTTCACAATTATCGGAATATTTTGCACATCTGATATCTGTATATCCATAAAGTTATATCTTTTTTTAGAATTATCTCCAGTGAATAGCCGAAAAACTCCAACCAAACATGGATTGAATACTTTGCCAACGATAAGGGTCATCGAGCAGTACGGCTACCACTCTATGCGTCTTGCTTTCATCGGAGGCTACCGCCAAGAGTGAATATCCTGCAAGCGGAGTAAATCCTGTTTTTGTACCAATGAGATTTGGGAGTTGATCTAACAATTGATCCGTATTAAAGATCTCATGAGTATACTTGCCATCATCCGAAGAGATGAATTGTTTCTCCTCGCGCATGATTTGCCATATTTCTGGAAACTCGAGTGCATGCGAAGCAATCTTCGCGACATCAAGAGCAGAAGAATAACACTCTGTCTCTCGTCCATCTGGTTCTAGTCCTGATGGAGTACAAAAATGAGAATGTTCTAAACCGAGTTCTCTGGCGCGGGCATTCATAATGTCTGCGAAACCATCTTGTGTCTTCCCTATGTATTTCCCGAGAGCGATAGCAGAATCATTAGCACTGTTCATCAGTGCTGCTTTCAAAAGATTATGTATTGATATTTTCTCACCTACTTTCAAACGCTCCCCTGGACAAAATCCAGAACGAGGACAACCAATGCGCGTTCCTTCAGCATACACCGCTTCTTCATCAATCGTCACCAATTCATCTAAATCTTTCACTTTCTCCATCACAATCGTCGCTGTAAAAAGTTTTGTGAGTGAAGCAATTTGTCTTTCTGTTTGGGCATTTTTTTCATAGAGTATTTTCCCTGAGTCAACATCCATAATGACAGAAGCGTGCGCAGAAACGATGTTCAGATTTGGTGCATACAGTTTTTGTTCTGGCACGAAACCACTCGTCAAGCTTCGATCCTCACTGACGAAAGGATAGGCCTTAACGGCATCAATCGAACGCACCGTCTTGAATCGACTATTATCTGAAGAAAAAAGGTTCAAAAAATTCTCTCCGTGAGCGGAAAAATAGCTTCCATTGGAAAATGCCAGGAAGACGACGATACTAACTGCAGTGATGAAGACAATGACTTTATGCATACATTACTCTTTTGTTTCTTCTATTTTTTGTATTATTTCTTTCGTTTCTTCTCCTTCTTCTACAGATATTTTTTCCGATGCTGTTTCGAGTATTTTCAATCGTTCATCGAGAGAAAGTGTCTGATATTCAGGAAGATCCTGTATACTCTCAAGCCCAAGCGACTGAAGAAAACGAAACGTTGGAGAATAGACATATTCACGCGCATCGGTTGGGTTATCGTGTCTCTCAATAAGATCCCTTAAGAGTAAATTACGAAGCGTAAAGTTACAATTCACACCGCGAATAGCTTCGATAGCGGATTTGGAAATAGGCGCACGATACGCAATAATAGACAGGACTTCGAGTCCAGCCTTACTCAAATTTTCCTGGATAGAACTCTTTGTGAGAGCTTCGATGACTGCCATATTTTCTGCTTTCGTTGTGAGGAGTGCCTCTCTATTATGCAGCACTATTTTCAATCCAGAAGATTCATCTTTCAGGTATTTTTCTGCCAACGAACCAAGTACTGTCCCAATTTTCTCTTCATCACTTTCAGTTATTTTTGCCAACCGAGCAAAGGACAAAGGTTCACCACTTACAAAGAGGAGTGATTCGAGAAGCGAGATGAGATATGAAGATGATGACATAGATTTTATGGTATAAATCGATTGATGCGAATATCGCTGAAAAACTTTTCTTGTTCTACGAAAATGAATCGCTGTTTCACCATCTCGAGGACAGCGAGGAAGGATACAATAATATCAACACGGTCAGCTCCTTCACGAATCATCTGTGAAAACGAAGATTCTACACGATCACCAAGAGTCCTTTGGAGTTCGAGTATTTTCTCTTCGAGTGTGATGACTGCTTCGAGCTCCTTCTCTGGTAAGATCTCGAGAATAGGTATCTCTCCTAATACGTTTGAAAAATGTTTATGCAAATCTTCTGCTGTAAGTCCACTCGGTGGATAAAAAACGACCGAAAGACCCGAGAAACTTTCCCTGGAATACAGAGTATTCCTTCCCACGAAAAGAAGATTGAGCCTCAAGGCTATCTCACGAAACCGTTTATATTCTTTAAGACGTATTTCCAAATCGTCCATCGATTCTTCCTCTTCATCACTGAATGCCAGTATTGGTAGGAGCGCCCTCGATTTGATAAGAAGCAGTCTGGAAGCTATTGCAAGAAACGAAGCCAGGTTTGATAAAGAAACAATTTCTTCTCCCTTGAGATACTCGAGGTATTGGTCAGCAACTTTAGCTAAACTCACACTCGTAATATCAAGCTTTTCTTTCTCAATCAAAGAAAGAAGAAGATCAAGTGGTCCCTCAAACTGTTCGAGATGTATTTGATAAGCCATAAAAAATAAGGTATAAAATATCTCTTTCTCCTCTATTCTAACAGTTTTTGGTTCATTCTCCAAGAAGAGGCTTATATTTTCTTCACGTAGGCATTTTTCTCATTTTCCCCTTTCGTATCATCAAGGAAAAGCGTTGTCAGTAAAGCCAAAGACATCACCACAACGATAGCAAAGAAAACACTGGAAAGTGACCAGAAGATAAGTAAAAATGTCGCAACGCCCGCTCCGACAATATTGGCCACTGGTCTTGAGGTACGGAAAAACGCAATAATGTCAGCGTCATCTCCATCGATTTGTTTATAAAAATAGGCATCACGAAGCACTTCAATACCAGCGATACCGATGCGCGTCATAAAAAGAACAGCACTCCAGATCCAGATACTATGCGCATGGATAAATGGTATATACCCTGTAGCGACAATCACGATCATAATACTCACCAGAAGAAGTTCTTTTTCTCCGAGTCTTTTGTCAGCCAGTAGCCCCAGCGGGTATTGCAACAGTACAAATGGAATGAGCATAATGGTAAAAATAATACCAATTTCATGCCAAGTGAATCCAAGATTGATCAGATGCAGTGGAGTATAGATAATCATCATGACATAGAAGAATTCCATAGCAAAAGAGATAAAATAAATACGAAATATATTTATTTCCCGAATCATTTTCTTTATTGTCTGAAGTGGTTTCAGTCCTTCGTGCAAGACAACATTATCATTCCGAAATCCGAGCAAAGCAATGAGGAATGCAATGATATATCCCACAGACATCACAAAGAATATTCCCTCAAACTGGTAGGTATCCAGCACTTTCGTGGCGAGAAATGGAGCAATAAGAAATCCAGCGTTAACAATGGTGAGATGGAGTCCTCTGATTCTTCCTGCCATACCATCAGAAGAAAATCCTTCGAGTAAAATATCAAGGGACACCCATGCGATATTATTGATAACGATGAACAAAAGAGCGAGAAAAACAGTTACCCATGATGGGGAAAGTTGCGTCAGAAGTGATGACAGCAAAATGCTCAATCCAAGGGAAAAGTACAGTAAACGTGCTCGTCCGATATATCTGATGATAGATTGTAAAAAAAAGAGTGAAGCAAGAGCCCCTACAAAGGCCAGAAAATAGAAAAAACTGACATTATCAGAACCAGCTATTTCTGAAAAATAGGTAGAAAGTGTATAGATCCAGAAAGCGTCAAAGAAACTAATAAGAAACGAAACAACGCTGATAAGACGAACTTTTTTTGTATTGAGATTTTCTTTGTGCATAAAGTTTTTCCTTACTATACCATTTTTTACTTGAGACAGCCAGCGACGTAGCCACGTTTTTCTGCGTCTTCCTTCGATGAGAAACATACTCTGTTCTCTGCCTTTATTCTTTTGACGACCGCACACGTCGTCAGATGATATTTATTTGAGTTCCGACTTCCTACCAAGGGACACATTGTATTTTGTTTCACTTCCTCTGATACTGTATCTTGCTTCGGTACGACAGAATCAGTAGAAGGTACTACGATATTCTCAGCTACCGGGATAGAAATAATGAGAGGCGGAGAAGCGAGCATTTTCCCTCGAAGAAAACCACTTTCAAATGAAATCCCAGAAACAAGCAAAAAGCCAAAAAAGAGGAGAAAATTGTTCTTATGAGACCAAATCCATTCCTTCCAGATACGTAAAAAATTCGGAGTAAACATACAGCTATGCTAGATGAATAAACCCAAGTACTCTTCCTCACAAAAGCACGGTTGACAAAAGAGAGGAATATTGGTATACTCATCCAGTATATCAGACCATAAGTAATTTGTAAGCTCTCCTCTATGGCACATAAAAAAGCAGGTGGTACTACCGCCCTCGGCCGTGATTCGATTTCCAAGCGTCTTGGTGTAAAGATTTATGGCGGACAACTCGCAGATATCAGCAACGTCATCATTCGTCAACGTGGAACCAAATTCCATCCTGGGAAGAATGTTGCCCAAGGAGAAGATGATACACTCTTTGCTCTTATCGCTGGTACAGTAGAATTTCAGTCAAAGAAGGTAAAAGATTTTACAGGAAAACTCATCGAACGAACGTTTGTTCATGTGCTCCCTACCAAAACTATCAAAGAAAAATCGAAGAAATAATTTTTTTCTTCATCTTGAAACAATAAAAAACTCTCCGCTATGGAGAGTTTTTTTATATTACATATCATTTTTTCTTCACACATGCCTTGAGGAAGGCGACGAAGAGCGGATGAGGATAGAGGAATGATGATTGAAACTCTGGATGAAACTGCGTAGCAAGAAAAAATGGGTGTTTATTTTTCGGCAGTTCTGCAATTTCCATCAGTACTCCATCAGGAGAGGTGGCAGAAAATACGAGTCCACCTTCTCTCAAAGCTCCAACATACGCTGGATTGACTTCGTAGCGATGACGATGACGCTCCATTACGCTCTCCTTACCATAAGCCCCCTCTGCGATAGTTTTCGGAATAAGGTGAGCAAGATAGTGACCCAGTCGCATCGTAGCACCATAATTCTTCTTCCGCATATTCTCTTTCTGCTCTGGCATAATATCTACAACCGGATGCTTCGTATCTGGATTGACTTCTACGGTATGAGCATCCTTCAGTCCCAATATATGACGCGCATATTCTACCACGAGAAGTTGCATACCATAACACAAACCAAAATAAGGAAGTTTATTTTCACGGCAGTACTGTATCACGGCGATCTTCCCTTCGATTCCTCTCGTGCCAAATCCACCAGGAATAATAATACCATCGTACTGCTTCAGTTCTGCGAGTTTCTTTTCACCACCTGCTTCTTCGAAATCAGTACTATCAATCCATGTGAGTACTGCCTTTTTTCCTATTACGCAGGAAGCGTGTTTGATCGCTTCGATGACACTGATGTATGCATCACTCAAAACATAGTCCCCTGTTTTGAAATATTTCCCCACAACCCCAATATGCACTTCTTCGGTGGCCTGATGAATACGCTTTGCCACTTTCGCCCATTCCTCAAGTGCGCCAGTATGTTTTCTGTTTTTTAATCCGAGCTTTGCAAGCAGGATATCACTCAAATAATCTTTTTCGAAGTTGAGCGGGACATCATAAATACTTTCTACATCAGGAGCGCTAATCACATCCTCTTTCCTGACGCTACAAAAAATAGCAATCTTTTCTTTGCGTTTTTCATCAAGCGGTCTACTTGCTCTCGCAATAATGATATCTGGCTGTACACCAGTACTGTTGAGTGTGCGTACGGCATGCTGGGTCGGTTTCGTTTTCATCTCACCAATAGTCGAAGGTGTTGGGATGAAACTCACCATCACAGTAATAACATCTTTGGGACTCTCAATTTTCATCATTCGAATAGCCTCAAGAAAAAGAATGTTTTCATATTCTCCTACCGTGCCACCAATTTCGATAATCGCCACATCAGCAGCATTTTTCTTAGTTGTTTTCTTGATACGAGCGATAACTTCTAGTGGAATATGTGGCACCACCTGCACACATTTTCCTTGATATTCAAGATTGCGCTCACGCTCAATGACAGATTTATAGACCATACCTGTCGTCATATAATTCTCCCGAGATAATTCAATATTGAGGAAACGTTCATAGTTCCCCATATCCTGATCCGTTTCATATCCATCCTTCAGCACAAATACTTCACCGTGTTCAGTCGGGTTCATCGTACCAGCATCGACATTGATATACGGGTCGATTTTGAACGTTGTAACAGAGAGTCCTCTCGATTGCAAGATTTTCCCAATAGAAGACGTGGTTATACCCTTGCCGACGCCACTCATTACTCCACCAACTACAAAAATATATTTCGCTTTGTTTTTCTGTTTTGCCATAATGAAAAAAATTATAGAGAAAAAGCCGCTGTTCCAAGGGGGAAGGAAGCGACTTTTGTTAAAATGCTTTTCTCAAAAATATTACTCCGCTTTAATCAATACCTCAAAAGAGGCTTTCACTCCGTGTCCAAAGTGAGCTTCGATAGCAAAAGCTCCGATTTCTTTGAACGGTTTTTCTACAATGATATTTTTTGCATCAACAACGATACCAGCCTCCTTCAGTGCCAGTGCAATTTCTTCTGATCCGATAGAACCGAAGAGTTTTCCTTTTTCTGCTTTCGAAGTAATTGTTACTTTCTTGCCTGCGAGCTCATCGGCCGTCTTCTTTGCAAAAAGAGCGAGTGTTTCGATATCTTTCTTGCGTCTTGCAATGGCTTTCTCGGCTTCTTTGATTGCTGTCGGGGTGGCAAGTTCTACCAATCCTTCAGGAAGTAAAAAATTAAATCCGTATCCGCTACGCACCTCCTTGACTTCCCCTGCTTTGCCTAACTTCTCTACATCTTGCAAAAGTATTACTTTCATAGCTCAAATCTCTAATCTATTATAGACCACGAACGGTACTTGCATTAGTTTATCTTAAACAAGACTTTTTAGCAACCCCTCACTTATTCTTAGAATCTTGATTGATGTTCCTATAAATTTCGTTGCGTAGTTTTTCATAGAAAAGGATTTTCACCTTCAAACACAATACGTGGTGTGGTGTTGATACGATCACAGGTAAGATGTGGGTACTGATGCATATAAATAATATCGACCGCACCGAAGAGTGCTTTCATATAATCGAGACCAATTTCCTCCGTCACTTGCTTCACAACCTCCTCGGACTTTCCTTCAATTTCGACAAATGGCCTGAGGAATGACCACTCATCAATAGTGATTTCGGTATCATCTATCACCCAGAGTTCCCGTTTCGTTTCTTGATAGGATTTTTTTCTACATCCGAGTGTTGTAAGCAAGAGCTCTGCCTGATCAAAACTATCTACCGTAAGACAAATTTCTTTCTGATTCTCTATCTTATCTCCATCAACAATTTTGAGGCTCATGGTAATCTTATTCCCCTCATCTCTCACCCGCATCCATCCGCCGGTGATTTCGTGTCCCTCGGGAAAAGTAAAAACAACTCGTTTCTGTAAGAATTCCGGTCGCACAAGCTTCGCCCCTGCTGTTTCCAACATATGACGTATCGTTTCTTTTTCGATATCAGGAAATGTCGCTTCGTATTCGATGTTCATATCATTATTTTTTCTCCAATAACTCTACGAGTGTTCCTGATGATTTAAGAGGTACTTGTTCTATCTTTCTTTTGTTTCGAAATACTTTCATAATCCCAGCATCCTTTCTCAATTTCAGTATTTCATAGCGATCATCTCGAATAAGAATCGATGTATAATCATCGAGAGCGAGTCCGATGCCTGGGGTTTTCTTCATAAGCTTTATAAACCCAGCATCTCGGAGTTTTTTCTCGCGAATATGATGAGGACTAACAGTCAGTGGAATGAGGTCGAGACCACGCACCCGCATAAAAGAAATATTTTTCGAATCTGCAAACCTCCGAGCATCGCTCGATCCATAACGGAACCAACAAATAGATCCAGCACTGAGACCTGCCAAAATAATTCCTTTTTTATGGGCTTTTCTGAGCAATATATCGACACCGATCTTCCTCCAGACTTTCATCATCTTGAGTGTATGCCCACCACCCACATAAATAATATCTGATGACAATATTTTTTTTCAATTTCTTTTCGTGGAAGTTTCTCTCTCAAGAGATATAACACATCTGTTGTGCATCCAAGTTTTTTCCCATACACTTTTTGAAAAGTCTCCCAATATCCGATTGCATCATTACTTGCTGTTGGAATGAAGAGCACATTCGGACAATCCTTCTTTGTGAGCTTCACAATAGCACGATCAATAGAAAGAGTTTCCCATTTCCCTAATTCTCCCCCTCCAATAGCCACAATAGTTCCCATAAAGATTCTCTTTGAAAGTCAAAAACTATTTCCCGTCTTTCTCTTCCTTCGTAATACGCAGGCCAAGCTCGATGAGTTGCTCAACAGAAACTTCTGATGGTGATTCCATCATCGGATCGCGTCCTTCACCTGTTTTCGCAAAAGGAATCACTTCACGAATATTCGGTTCATTCTGAAGAAGCATCATCAGCCTGTCGAAACCGAAAGCGAGTCCGCCGTGTGGTGGGGTACCCGATGCGAGTGCCTCGAGCATATGATGGAAGTTTTTCTCGATTCTCTCTTCGGAATATCCCATTATTTCAAAAACTTTTTTCAGAGCCTCTGGAGCATGATTCCTGATTCCTCCACCACCGATTTCATAACCATTGAGTACCATATCATACTGAGCAGCACCGATACTTCCGATATTCTTCTTCTCCATCAAATCATTCATAAACTCTGGCTTCGGTGCTGAGAAAGGATTGTGGGTAAATGTCCATCCGCCCTTGTCATCCTTTTCGAAAAATGGAAAATCAACAACCCAGCAAAAAGCGAGAAGATTGGGATCATTCTTATCAGTACGAATATCTGGCTTATCACAGCCATATTTTTCCATTGCTTCTTGGTAAGTCAGACGTGGAAATGGAAGTGTTTGAATTGTTTTCTCGGGATAGATTTTCTGTACCAACTGTGTAATCATTCTTTCGTTGATTTCCATCACATCTTCTTGCTCTACGAAACTCATTTCCAAATCGATCTGTGTGAATTCTGGCTGACGATCACCGCGTGTGTCTTCATCACGGAAACAACGAGCCACCTGGAAATATCGTTCGAAACCAGCTGCCATCAACAGTTGTTTGTATTGCTGTGGAGACTGTGGCAATGCGTAAAATTTCCCCTTGTCGATACGTGAAGGAACGATATAGTCACGTGATCCTTCGGGAGTTGACTTGGTCATATTCGGTGTTTCGATTTCAACAAACCCCTCCTCAGAATAGAACGTGCGAATAAAATTCGTCACGAGATGACGATTACGCATATTCTTCTGCATACGATCACGACGGAGATCGAGATAGCGATACTTAAGACGAAGTTCTTCACTGATTTCTTTCCCATCAGAAGCGATATCAAAGACTGGCGTCTCTGCAGTATTGAGCACTGTAATAGAAAGCACTTCGATTTCTAGAGCACCATTGGGTTGATCTTTGTTCACGAGTTTTTCTGGTCGAGGATTTACATTACCGATGATTTCCACCACCCATTCAGAACGCAAAGTTTGCGCTACAGCGATTGCTTCGGGATGATTGGGAAGTACCACCATCTGCACTTTGCCACTCATATCACGCAAATCGAGAAATACGAGCTTGCCATGATCGCGACGCACATCGATCCAGCCGGCGAGTTTCACTTCTTTTCCGAGATGCTTCGGTGTTTCTGCAATAAGAATGCGCTTTGATACTTCCATATGTGTAATGAAAATGGCTTAAATACCTATTCATAATAGCAAAGAGGTGCACTTAAAACAAGTTTTGATAATATTTATTCAATAAACCCATCGGTTTGTTGCTCCCAGAATTTGGCGTACTGACCTTGCTTAGCAAGAAGCTCTTTGTGTGAACCAGATTCGACAATGACACCGTTTTCGATCACGATAATACGATCCATCTTCTGTACAGTACTGAGTCTATGAGCTACGACTAGTGTCGTTTTGTTCCTCATCAGGTCATCAAGTGCTTCACGAATGTATTTTTCACTTTCTGAATCAAGGGCGCTCGTCGCTTCATCAAGTACAAGAATTGGCGCGTTTTTCAGTATCGCTCGAGCAATAGCAATGCGTTGACGCTCACCACCAGAGAGTTTCACCCCTCTTTCTCCTACGAGTGTTTCATACTGAAGTGGTGTTTTCAAAATAAATTCATTGGCGCGTGCCTGCTTGGCCACAGCGATTATTTCTTCTTCTGTCGCCGACGGATTCCCATAAGCGATATTTTCCCGCAGTGTCCGATGGAACAATCCTGGATCCTGAGAAACATAGGCGATATGAGAACGCAAATCATCCTGCTTCATACCCCGGATATCTTGCCCATCAATACGTATCACTCCACCACTCACATCCATAAAACGAAGGAGGAGTTTGGCAATCGTCGTTTTGCCTGCACCAGAGTGTCCCACAATACCTACTCTTTCCCCTGGCTTTATCATCATCGAAAAATCCTGAAAAATTGTATCTCCTTCATTGTATGCGAAATGAATATTTTCGAAAGTGATGACTCCACGTCCGATGAGACACTGCTCCGGATTCTTTGTCTCGACAATATCAGGGTGAGCATCCAGAACATCTACCATTTCACTTGCATCAGTGAGGGCTTGGATCATTTTCGTAAACGAACGACCAAGTCCGAAAAGTTGCCCGAAAATACTCGTAAGATACACCTGTACCAGAACAACAGTACCAGCGGATACTTCTCCACGAAGCCACATCTGTACGATGTAATACATACCAAATACTTCGAGTGCCCCAAGGAGCAACGCTTGCACCAGAAATTGCACATTCTGAAAATTCCAAGCCCGCCTTCTTGCTTTTTCTTCTTTTGCTGTTGCTTCTTTGAAATGATTAATTTCTCTTGTCTTGGCTGAGAAAGCTTTGATATTGATGATATTGGAAAGAACATCAGAAAACACTCCTGTCACATGAGAATCTTCGGAAGCACGAGCGAGATCGAGCGGTGTTTTTTTCTTGATAAAAAAGTAAATAAGTACGGTATACAGTATGCACCACAAAGCAAAGAAACCTGCGAGGAGAGGGAGTGTCATAAGCAGTACGATGAAAATACCTCCGAGCTTCAGTCCACCAAACCAGAGCATAAATACCGCTTCATCTTGCAGTGTCATGAAGGCGCCGACGAAACGTTTCGATTTCGCTACAAGCGATCCGGTGAAGTTGTTGGTGAAGAAAGTATAGGAATGTGAATGAAGAGAGGAAAAGACTGAATCAGTAATATCCTTCAGCATCCGGCTCTGACAAGACATCAGAAAAAAATCTCCCAATCGATAAAAAATATTATACGAAAGAACCGCTCCTATGAGGAGGAAAATAAATCGCATAATATGCTCACTCGCGTATGGGACGTCAGCTCCTTTCCCTATCACATCCACGATGCCTTTGTATACGAACGGTGTCGCAATATCAGAAATAAGAACAGCAATGCCATAAAACACAAAATAAAGCCCGATGGTGAGTCGGTACTTTTTGATATGAGGCAGATAATATTTGAGTATACGTCCGACGCCAAAAGACATTGGACTTGATCCATTATGCATAAAATAAAAATAAATTGGATAGAGTATGCGAGCACTTCACGTTCGCAAGAGTTCTACAAAGTAGGTTTTTTCGTATCTGTTTCCTGTGCTTTGAAAAAATCGTTGACAGCATAAGCGAGATCGCTTGGAGTAATTTGATTCTTAAGGAAAACTTTGTTGGCAATTTTCGAATCAATAATTTCTTTCACAGTCATATCATCGAGTGAGGCTGAGAAGATGAATATAGGGGTATTATTTTCTGATTCTGCTTCTTTGAGCTTCTTCACGAGCTCTCTTCCATCCATCCCTGGCATCATCACATCGGTGATCACGAGATCAAATGTTCCATCGAGTGCTGCCTGTAGTCCAGAGGTACCATCAGAACAGGCTGTTACTGTATACCCCTCATCAGTAAGTCTTTTGCCAAACATATCGATGAATACTGCTTCATCTTCGATAAGAAGGATTTTCTTTCCTAATACGATGCGTTCTTCTGGTGCTTGCGACTGACGCGTTGCATTTTTATTCTGTTCACTGAACTGAGTAAGAAAACGATTCACCTCGGCAACTACTTCTGACGGAGAGAATTCCGTCTTCGAAATGAAACCGTTGGCACCAAGCTTGAGACATTCTTCACGATCTTCCGAAGAACTAAGATTGCTGAACACAACAATTTTCAGATTTGGATCATACTCTTTATTCGTGCGAAGCTCTTTCAAGACTTCCATACCTCCCATTTCCGGGATAACCAAATCAAGTAAAATAAGGTCAAATTTCTGTACCAAGATTTCTTTCAAAACTGCCTTCCCTGTCACGACATTTACCACATCAAAACCAGAGCTGGTGAATTTCTTCTTATAAATTTCAGCAATAAACGGATCGTCTTCGACGAGAAGGAGCTTGACCATATTTTTTTTGTTACATATCTCTAAAACAATCTTACTCCAAAAGAGCAAAAAAAACAAATCCTCTGTTATTTGCAAATTAATTTACGCAAACAAGCTCTTGTCTGTACTATATAAAGTAAGATATTTTATTCTCCTTTTTCCACACCCGTCGGCTCATCAGAAGTACCGACTTTGATTTTGTCATTATGAAGTGGCAGTTCGATGATGAATCGGGCACCCTTATCCGAAAATTCAAATCCCTCTTCATGTTATTTTCTTTTTTTGTGAAATCTTCAAATAATTTCCTTTTGAAACGATTTTACTCCCTGATTCAAGTTCAAGTTTTTTCCTGGCATCACCGGCGATTTTTCCACCTCTTCTTGCTGCGACTTTATTCTCTACAAATCCTTTTACATCCTTGCTCCTCGCTATCTTTGTCGTTGACGCCTCTCCGAGCATCGAAAAAATCAATTCTAAATCATCCATATGATCCCGCAAGTTTTCTCGCTTCAGTCCTTTAAATTTCTTATACTGACTCGGTGTCATACCAAAAGCAGCTTTGGATATTTCCGCGGTCAAAATCGCGAATTCTGTATCTTCTCTTACGCCTCGGTTCTTCCATTCATCTGTCAATTCCTCTCTGATAGCGATGCCACGCATTCTTTTTTCAATCCATCCATCAGAATATCCTTTTAATTTATACAGTGTCCTCGTTCTTTTTGTTGCCAGCTCTGGATCTTCGATTTCTTTAACTCGTTCATAACCAACCTTGGCACAAGCCAACGCTTGAACGGTTCAGCCTTAGGACTCGGAATAGACTGGATAACACGGAAAATACCCTCAGTATTAGCACAGTCTGTTTCATATTTTTTTCCGTCAACTGATTCCAGTTTCAGTTGTCGACAAATTGTCGACAACTCAATTCCATCATCATTTTTAACCCTAATCTTCATTCTGTACCAATAATCCCGAGCATCAGCGCTATCAGTCAATGCTCCGACTACATCTACAACTGAAAACCACTATTCTTTATTGTGAATGATTCTCCGTACTTCTTTCCCTTTAAATATAGCTATTTTTGTATTCATATTTTTACCCTACGCTTTTTCCGAATGAGGAGGTTGATTTGAGACTCATCTAGACATTCTCTTAAATTGGATAAGCAACAAGAGCTCTCCCGTTAAAAAGCATTTGCCACTCAATAAGGGTTACCTCTACAAGAGAATGACTAGCTGAGTTATTTGGATCTAAATAAAGAATTTTTGTTACTTGTCTATTCTCGATAGAAACTCCAACTAAAACAATAAGATGCCCACTCTGAGCACCTGTAACAGAAACAATTACAGGAATACTGCTGTTAAGTAAATAATAAAAAAGTCTCTTGGAAGAAATACAACTATAAGTTTTAGAGAAAAAATTGTACTTATGCAAAACAGCTTTAACTTTCGTCAGAACAAGACCATTTTCAACACTAAAAGCATGCGTTTGCATAAGATCTAAAGAAAGATTTTCAATCAAAGGAATATCTTTATTAAAAAAACTAAATATCATTTGCAAACAAAACACACCACAGGCACTCTGAACAATTTCTCTTCCAAAATCAGAGAGGGATTCTGATGTCTGAATTTTCGAAAAAAAAATTATATCTTTGCTAAAATCAACAGAATCTTTTTTAGGAAAAATAATAAAAATGTCACTAAAAAAATTCTTTAAAGAACAAAGTAGCCTCTTCATATATTTCTTCTCAATGTTCGTACTGCCTCAACAATAGAATCAGCAGCTGAAATTATTTCTCCTTCCGTATTAAATCGACCAATACCAAAACGAATAGAAGCACTGGCGTTCTGATCACTCAATCCAATAGCACGGAGAACGTAAGACGGTTCAACAGCCTTGCTAGAACATGCTGAACCCGTAGACACAGCAATGTGACTAATACGCGGAAGGAGTCTACTTAAATCTATTCCTAAAAAAGTAATATTGAGATTATTTGGCAATCTTCTCAATGTTTCGGAGAGTTGCTCTAAATCAGTGTTTTCTAAAAAAATTCTTCCCCAGACGTTATGTCAGGACCATTTAAAACTACATTATCTAACTGAGAAAATAATCTAGAGTATAAAATATAGCGGAGCTTGAGATATTTTTTTAAATCCTCTTCAAAACATTCAATACTTAATCGAATACACTCTGCCATCCCAATAATACTAGGAACATTCAATGTTCCAGATCGAAGGTTATATTCCTGACCACCGCCACTTAACAATGGAAGCATCATCCCTTTAAGTTCCTGTTTTACATAAAGAAAACCAACTCCTTTTGGTCCATAAAGTTTATGAGCTGAAAACGAGGCAAGCCCAATTGGTAAATTTTTAAAATTCATATGAATTTTTCCAAAAGCTTGAGCAATATCTGTATGAAAAATAATATTTTTTGATTTACAAATAAGACCGATATCCATAATATTATTTATGGTTCCAATTTCATTATTTGCAAACATTAAAGAGACTAAGGCTGTATTAGACTTTATTTCTTTTTTTAGTAAGTTCAAATCAATAGCTCCATAAGAATCAACTGGTAAGAGTGTTACTTCAATGCCTTCTAGTTGAAGTTTTTTAACTGTATTCAAGACGCACTTATGCTCCACAACGGACGTAATAATATGAATAGATTGATGTTTTTTATTATATCGAATCCACTCAATAATGCCCTGAATTGCGAGATTATTAGCCTCCGTAGCTCCGCTAGTAAAAATAATTTCATCTTTCTTTGCTCCGATTGCTTCTGAAATAAGACTCCTTGCTTTTTCAACTGCATTAAGAGCTTCAACCCCAAATAAATGAGTACTCGATGGGTTACCATACTTTTCTTTGAAAAATGGCATCATCGCATCTAAAACCCTCGGATCAATCCGTGTAGTTGCATGATTATCAAGATAAATACGGTCTAACATAAAATACTAAAAATAAAGTGTTCTCTCTTTCCATCAGAGACAACACTAAAAACTATAGACGCATTCCCCTATACGAAACCGATGACACAAATACTCGATACGAGAGCCTCGCTTGATCAGGTAACTATAGGCATCAATTACCGTACTGCACCTATTCATGAATTCGAGAGAAGTATCACGGAGGATGTTCTACGTTCTTATCTTGCCTTTGGATGGACATCCCGTCTCATACAGAAATTACGTGATGAATACGGTCTGACATATTGGGTCAATGGAGTTTTGCAGAACTTCTCTGATACAGGCTGGATGCGTTTCGAACTCTCAGCAGAAAAAAAGAATGTTACAAAAGCGTTGCAACTGGTAAACGAAGAAATAGCAAAAATAACAGCTGGTAACATCGATATACAGGCACTCGAAACTACAAAGAAAATGATGACAACTTCCCTCACTCGACATTATGCCGACATCAGTAATAGGCTCTATTTCTACGGATGGCCTTTCGTATTCGAAATAGAACCGCTTTCCCTTCCTGAATATTTCTCACGTATTCGGTCTATAGAGAAAGAACATCTTGTAACTGAAGCTCAAAAAATATTTTCAACCACGCCCACTATTGCAATGATTGGAAATATGTAAGGAATAAAAACAGACACGTCTATATTTTTCTTCTAAGAAAGGACTCTATATATTTGAGATATCCCCCGAAAGACTGCTTATTAATATATGCTTTCTCAAAAGCATCCCTAAGCTCACTCATATTTGAATAATTCAAAAGAAAATTATCAAAACCTTTTTGGTTATCAGGCCATAAAGCGTCGAGTTTTGACTCAAGACCAAGCATGGCTGTCGTTGTGATTTCGTTCGCTGACCAGAAAAAGTCTTCATTCCTAGATACGCTCTTTTTTCCAAATACTTTTCCAAAAATATACCATATCTGAGTCATGAGGATTTCATGTGCAGTTATCCTTGTCTGCCCCTTTGCATCCTCGTATGCAGATCGAAGAACATAATTGGCATTTCTATTACTAATCCCAGTATGAAACAAACTCATTATCACTTCATATTCTTGAAACTCCCAATCATATCCTGTTATATCTACTACTAAATCATAGAAAATGTCATTAACCTTCTGCCATTCGATACTATAAGACTCTACTGCCTGTTCTAGTAAGTGCTCATTCTTCTTATATTTCTCAGAAACAAAATTATCTATTAAATAGGCACAATCTTTATAATCCTTGCTCCTTCGTATTTGCATTCCAATCGATTTATCCAAGCCGAATGAATTATTTAATGATAAGAAACTATCCTCGTGAGCAAAATGAAACGATGCCCATATCTGAAAAGCATCATAATCTTTATTTATAACGAAAGTAGTGCGTATCTTTTTCTGTATAAACATAGCAAAAAAGTTCTTATTCATATAATACACCATAAAAAAACAGGTGTCACAATAAGATAACACCTGAGTAAAATAACTATTTTCGAAATTGATCGTAAAGATCCCAGATGAGCCACTCCAAAGTTTTTTTAGAATGGACACAAAACCTGGAATCAAGGCCCCATATCGATCCAGTATCAATATCTGCCTGCAACGGACATCCACCACCACATATGCCAAGTGCTGAACATCTTTGGCATTCTTCCATAAATAACGGCGAGCGACGACTCCATTCAAGAAAGACTGGGTCCGTTTCTGGGTCAAAACTGGATTCCTGAACATGTGAACAAAAGAACTTCCTTTCTCCTAAGTATCCATGGCACACCCCAATCTGACCATCAGGTGCAATCACTATCTGGCCACCGCCAGCAGCACCACAGTCATACGGATAAACTTTCGCCTCAACGAACGCATTAACCTTCCTCATGATTCGATCCTCGTAGATGCCACGTTCCCTGAACACTTTGTACGCATCAATGATGCACTTTGATGCTTCTTCCGCGTAGCCATTCGGAAGTGGATAACCAGGTGTAGCCATGGCAAGATTGAACCCCATGCCTGCTATTCTAAGATCATCAACCAATGTTTTCATTGTTTTTTGAAAATTCTTCACACTTTCGACTGAAAGCGTACATGAAACGCCAACATCGACTCCTGCATTCGTGCAAATCTTGAAACCACGCATCACATTGCTATATATCGGATTTCCCTTTACTCCTTCCCGATTTGCGCTTGTGACAGCTTCATCACCGTCTATGGATATCCCGACAGAAACAGCGTGCTCTTTCAAAAGTTTGGCGATTTTTTCCGTAATCAACGAACCATTTGTGACGAGACTTAGAGATGTTTTTTCTGGAAGTTTTCCTGCTAATTTGTACGCGCGAATCTTATCCAGTAAATATGAAAGGACTTTCGTATTCATAAGTGGCTCGCCACCATAGAAGATGATGGTTTTTTCTTTACTGAAGGTTTCTTGATTTCTTGAGATAATTTCGCAAAATCGATCCAGTCCTCGATCCGCCGTTGTCATGCTCATGGTTCGTTCCTGATACCCGTCTGGCATGCTATTTCTGACAAAGCAATAACTACAAGAAAAATTGCATTTGTCAGTTAAGACAAAATATACAATACTGACCTCCGGCCTGCCAAAATTTGACCGGAAAAAATCAATCACACGGTCATCGTCTGCTGGACTCTGAACGAAAATTTTTGCCTCATACAGAGAGTCAATGACTTTCTGATCTATTATCAACTCCATCGATTCTTCACTTATCCCAAGAGATTTCGATAAAGAGTCCCATTCACGCGATGAAAAATATATTGGCCTCATCCTGAGGGAATGGTATAAAGCAACCATATCATCACGTCTGAATACATGGACGAAACGGGAAGGCAATAGAATAGACATGATAGCTCCTTTCTAAAAAAGACGACATCAACATTCTATGCCAATGTCGTCTGTTACTATTACCACGGGCAGCGACAGGTGCAGTTGCACGAGCAAGCGCAATTGCATTTACATGCACAAGCATTATGACACACACAACTACAACGCCCAGCACTGATATTTTGTTGAGTATTTTCAATTTCCCCCAGCACCTTTTTCAAATCCGCAGGACTGGGAAAAAGAAATACATCACGCGGTTTCTGAGAAGATTGAAGCATATATCTCACCCCCTTTCGTTTCAATGAAATTTTTAAAGAACTACCTGTCCACAAAAAACTGTGGACTTTATATTATAACATACGAGGAAAATTTGTAAATCACATGTATAGTTAACAGTAAGGGGTGACATCTGATAAGGTAAGAGGGTAACACTGTTAACTCTTACACATATGGGAAACAAGAACGAAGGATATCCTAAGGACAAGCGTATTCTGTGGTATCGAGCAGTTGATCGGGATAGGCGAGAGGTCAAAGAAGTCTGTCAAATCTT
>Ga0210052_1000211_pt1 | contig 49245 bp, 54 predicted proteins | sample CryGeymeta201508_FD_183976 | JGI IMG/M metagenome (GOLD analysis project Ga0210052, IMG submission 183976) | Groundwater microbial communities from Crystal Geyser aquifers in Utah, USA - Crystal Geyser metaG 2015-08 (SPAdes) (version 2) | ecosystem: Environmental > Aquatic > Deep subsurface >...
CTGGCAAAGGAAACGAAGATATGATAAGCGTCTTCGATGTTCTTAAAAATAGCCTTAAAGGACCTGGAGGTCTTATATTCTTAATGGGCTCAGTTCTTCCTTCTGCTATTCTTTTTGCAATGGAAGCCTGGAGGATGTATGAAGAAAGTCAAGATAAACTTGCATCGTCTACTGTTGACTTTGTACCAAGTATAACAAAGCTAGGAGATGCTCTTTATGATATAAAGTCAGAAGATCTTGGAGAGGAATTTCAGCTACTTAGAGAAGACCTTATACCAGAAGGTGTAAAAAATTCAATATCAGAAGTTACTTCTAAAATTTCCGAGTTAAAATCTTTGCTAACCCAAGTTGATATTGTAGGCTCTTCTGAAATAGTCTTTTTCGAAGGGAGTAAAAAGATAGTAAAAAGCTATAAAGATATAGAAAATGCAATAGACAATCTTGAGATAAAAAAGAAGAATATGGAGAGAGCCTTGTCGTCTCCTATATTTTTAGAACTTGCAAAAAAGAACAATGAGGTTGAAAATATATCTTCATATGTTGACGCATTAAAAGACAAGATGAATGAGCTTGACGAATCTGCTGGTCTTACGCAAGATGGAATTTCTGATATAATAATTAAAGCAGATAAACTTTATAAATCATGGCTTCCAAATTCAAAAATAAATCCATTTGGCAATATGGTTGATGAAGCTAAAGCTGCGAATGATAATAAGAAGGCTATCGATATCATAAGAAAAGGGTACGATGATCTTGAAGCTTCGTTAGCTCAAAAAAAAGCAGACATAGAAGCAGAGATAGTTACTTTAAATACAAGACCAGCAATAATAAACTTTGAAGAATATTCTAGGTTTCTGGGAAGAGAACTTGACAAAAATCTTACCATGCTTGAAACTTCGTTAAGAGCAGAAGAAGTAAATACGATTTCATCATATGCGAAAAGGTCTAAAGAAATAAAGGCTATGAGAGAAATAGAACTTGCAGAACTTGATTTATTTAAAGGAAAGTGGACTGGCAAGAAAGCTGAAAGAAGAAAAGAAGAGAAAAAGATAAATAAAAAATACGATGATCTTCAATTATCTTTAGACCAAAAGCATAACACAGCAGTTTATAATCTACAGATAGCAAAGCTTAATGAAGAAATAAGACTTGAGACAGACTCTGCAAAGAAGATACAACTTATAATAGACAGACAAAATAAAGAAGAACTTCTTGCAAATATATCTAAGAATAAAAACGAAGCTAAACTTAAATCCGAAGTTGCTAAAGAAAAGTATGACAAGCAGTTAAAGCGAGATAAAGAAATTGCAGATGTAGAAAAGACTGTAAGAGATTCTAAGTACTCTTTAACATTTCTTCACTTTGAAAGATTATCAGAAGCTACCGATAATTTTAGAACTAAAGAAAAAGTTGAAGATAAAACTCACTCTGCAAAAATATCTCAGATAAACGAAGATCTTTCAAAAGGAGTTTATTCTACAATAGAAGAGTATAATCTAAAAATAGAAGAAGAAAACGAAAGGCACAGAAAAGCAAAACTTGACATAAAGCAAAAAGAAGCTCAAGCTTTATATAACCTTGAAAACTCTAAGCGTCAACAACGCGGAGAAGCTCCTATGGCTAAAGCGTTTTTTGCAACTTCTGATAAAAAAGATCTTCCTTCTTCAGCTATTGCGCCAGTGTTCTCTGCCGCAGTAGACAAAGAAAGAGAAGACAAGCTTAAATTGCTTGAAGACCAATACACTGCAGATAAGGCATATACAGAAGCTTCTATGCAAGAAGGTATAGATAAAAAAACCAAGCTCTTGGACTTAGAGCGGCAGTATGTAAAAGATAAAATTGCTATCAATCAGGAGGGCTTTGATGCTCAAGCTGCTATTGCAAATATGTACTACTCGACAGTAAACGACTCCTTAATGGGAACGCTTACATTTATGGGAGCAAGCGAAGAAACAATGTTTAACGTAAGCAAGTTTGCAAATGCTGGTCAAGCTATAATGAACTCGGAGTTAGCTTTTACTAAGACTCTTGCAGCAGGAGGAGCTTATGCTACTCCTATTGCATGGGCAACAAGAGCTGCTGGTATCGCTTCTGCTTACAGAATCTTATCGCAGAAATATGGGTCAACATCTTCTGGTGGCTCTGGCTCTGGCAATCAAGTTTTTTCATATAGAGGTTTTAATACATCTGGAGATAATAATAGCAATAGTCAACAATCTCCTATATATTCAAATATGTCTTTTGATAGCGCCAAGAATAATTCTGCAAACAATAGCAAGACAGAGATGGTTATACGGACTGACGATCTTGGAAGCATTGTTGCCAAAGGAACTTTAGCAAACGCAAGAAGCGGCAAATCGGACTTAAGATATTGGAACAAGTAACATGGCAGATTATGTAAAAATAGAGTGGAGTGGCTATTTAGACTTCCCACAAACAACCTACTCAGGAGGCTCAAAAAACGGAAAGTTAATATCTGGAGTATTCGATAACCAGTATATAGATATTGAAAACATCGGAGCTGCAGAATATGCAATAGACGAGGGAGAGCCAGGATTCCCTACTTCGCCATCATTCAGCTTTACTATGAAGAACAGGCTTCCATCTACTGGAGCAGAATTGTTTCCTTATGAATATTTAGCAAGCTTAGGAAGAACTTCTGAATACGGAGGCTCTTCCGATTCTCTTGGAGACTTGTTTATAAGAGTTACTATTCCTAATCTTGGGAATAAAATTATATTTATAGGATTAATGGAGAGTTTTGAGTATAGCATACGAGAGTTTGAAGTTACAATAAGCTGCACAGACTTTATGAGATTACTAAAAAACTCTTCAGCAAAAATGCTAAAGACTTTTGAGTTTGGTTCTTGTCGAATAAGAGGTCAGTATGCTACATGGAATCCTACTGATTCTAATATAACAATGGAGAGATGGACTAATGGACTTATAAATAACAATTATGATTACTTTGATTTTAACGGCAAGATAAATGTTTTAAAAACTTTGTCTACTTTAAACGGATATAGCTTTAAAGACTTTGCTAAAAAGAAGTTAATAGGGCTGAAGAACATTGATGTTCGTGCAGCCTTTCCTACTGGTCTGTATTCTTTTATCGATTTTAATGAAGATGAAACGCTTAAGCATTTTGGAGTTGGAGATTCTAAAAAAGATTACAAGGCTCACATCTCATTTGTTTCTTTTGGATCTTCTGGTTTTCTTGGTCTCGATCCAGGAAAAGACCAAGAGTACAGATACTTGCATCCTGCCAAGTACTATACTGGGTTTGTTCAGGTAGGAAATTCTACTATACTTACGAGGTTTTCTCTTAATGTATATGTAAGACTTATAATGAAAAACTACAAGTCTGACGAAGGATTTGTATCTTCTGTACTAGATGCTGACTTGAGAATAAAGATTCTTCATTCAAATAATCCTCCTCTAAACTCGTCATTTGATGGAAAAACTGGAAGCGTATACACAAGGGGCGCTTTTCAAAAAGAAGAGACAGACTTGGCGTTGATAGATTATGCAAAAGGAGATTCTGTTGAAATAAAGATTCACGACTTCAGAAGAAAAGATGATGAACTTGATATTATATCAGACGGAATCTTCTATTCTGAATACGGAGAAAAAGTAATAAATCTTAAAGAAAATCCTGCAATAACAAAGTCTGTATGGATTCATGGCTCAAGATATATTCTTTGCGACAAGCCTACTGAAGAAGGCGCTTTGAAAACAATCAACTCAGATGGAAGTTTAATATACAGATATAACTCTGCAATGAACTCTATAAGATGCACAGAACGAGGCTTCTTTAATGTTCCGCAAACCCTCCTGAAGAATTTAAACGATTATGTACTTCCGAGATTTATGTATTACAAAGATTCTTCATATACTATTTTTGACACGTCTCTTCTTATGGACAAGAATAATCAATATTGCTATCTTGCAGATTTAAAGATGTACGGATGGGAAGACTGCACTATACCTTCAGCTATTCAGAAGGCGGCATTTCAGATATCTGCATACGTTTATTCTAACGAAGAAGGAAAGATTGTTTTTCACTCTAGGAATCTGCATGAAAACTATTTGCCTGATAATATATTGCCTCCTGGAGGTGCATTTATATCTGACGAAGATTTTTCATATACAACTGGAACCAAGTTTGGATACGGAAGCGCATCTTATGAAATAGAATATGGAGACATATTAGAAATAAACAATCTTCTATCAGACGCCACAGAAAAGAAAATAGTCGACAAGAATGGCATTGCAAAAAAGAAGTTTGTATCTCCTCTTTCTCTGGAGGTTCAATCATACAGAAGCTCCGACTTGGGAGTTCCATCTTCAAATGAATCTTTTTCTGACGAGACGAAAAGAAGAACTATAAGACCTTCGGTAGAAGATGGCAGTATAGACTTTCCTCTTCCTAATATGTTCCCTTTAACCCCAATAGAGATGGCTACAAAATACGCAAGGTCTTTTGTATATCCTTCAAGGTTATTTTCAATAGGCTTAGACCCGAATCTTGCATTTGTTAATGAGTCTTTTATTAAAGATGAAGACAATATTATTATAAATGATGAATTTAATAATAACATTGAGGATGAATTTTCAAGCGTTGACTTTGGGCTCAGAATTGGCGCGTATGCCCTTGTAAATGTTTCTTTGAGTATTTATAAGGCTTACTTAGTTAAGCGCATTAATTACAGTATTTCTGATTTGATTTCTATTTCAAATAGTGTAAATTTAGAATTATTACTAATAGGAACTTTTGAAGGCAGTTTTGGATTTATACGAGATACTCTTTCATTAGAAGTCCTTGATGAAGATGGATTTAACATTTTAGACGAAACCGCATAGGAGTTTTTATATGCCAAAATTTGGAGACTATACAGAAGCAGTAACATTGAACAATGCAGACATACTTTTGCTAAAGCAGGGCAGCTCTACTGTAAAAGCCACAATATTACAAATAACTCAGAAGGTTATAGAAGATACTCCTCCAGTTGCGTCTTCTGTTTCTGATGGAATATATAGCAGATTTATACTTCCTGGACTCGAGATAAAGGATGGGGTTCCAGCAAGCATACCTTTGTTTTCTATCCCAGAAGGTTCTTTTTGCTTCGTAGAAAGCATAACAATAATAGAAAAGAAGAAAAGAAGTACGGCAAACACTCTTGCAGATGTTCACTTGTCTTTAAGGAAAACATATACAAATATATATGGAGTGCCAACTGGCAGTCCTGTTATAGGAAATGCTACGAATCCAATTAAAATAACATTCCCAGTCGGGCAAGCCTATATGGAACTTGGATATGACGGAGGAGTAGGAGGAGTTGGAGTTGCAAAAATGTATAGCATTGCAGCAAGAACTAAGACATTATCGTCTACTGGAGTAGAAGATGTTTGGTATCAGACTAATTATGATTGGGATGCAGTTACTCCTGCTGAAGATTATATATTGGAAATACACGAGATTCCAAACAACTATCTTCCAGATGATAGATGTACAGTAGATATTCATGTAGTTTACAGAACTGTAACTTTATAATAAATAATGGCAGACTTCAATTCAGAAATAGAACTTGATTCAGTCTACTCGTTCCCTGACGAGTTGGATATACTTGTCTATCAGCCAGGAAGCGCATCTCCAGAAACCTTGACTCTCCAATATCCAAATGGTGGGCAGGGTTTTTCGTTTTCTATAAAAGAAATACAGAAGAGTATTTTTCGTAATGGCAAGGGGCAAAACAAAAAAGGCTACTGCGAGTATGAGATAAGATTGTTTTTCGATTACGCTTCTCATTGGATAGAATTAAACAAACTTCTTACTGCCGAAAAGATTACAATCAAGTTTCCGACTCCTTTTGCATATCCAATGCAATATGATTTTATACTTGAGAATGACGAGATTGTTAAAAAATGGCTCGCAAGCAGACCTGTTACATACAAGACAAAGTCTAGGTTTTTTGGAGTGCCTGATATATCTGCTGCTGATAAAAAATACTATAATGTGCGAGATGCAAATCCATTTCCAGATGCAGAAGTTACATTAGCATTTGTTTCTATAAAAAACTTCACCCCAGCTGAGATAGAAAGCATCTTGTGGTTTGAGCCAGTTGTCGAAGTTCCTGGCATTGCTTTCTGGACTGGAGATCCATTTCAAGATTTAACAATCAAGGATTTAGCAATAAATGACGGAACTCTCGAGATTATAACTGGAGTTTTATCTGGTGTAAATAATGAATATCTAAATCTTGAGTCTGGCTTGTATTTTTATATTAAGCAGACAGAAGGAAGTTTTGTATCTAATATATTTAACTATTTAGCTTCTGTTCAAATTGCGGCTTCTTATGATTACATAGGATTGTCAGCAGATGGATACCCAGTATATCTTGTAGTGGTTATATCTGTAGGAACTGAATATCAAGTAAGATTACAGCAGGTTCCAGAGCTTTCTAATACTTTAAATATCAAGGTTCTTTTTGTATATAGAATATATCTTCAAACTCTAAATGCCGAAGGAACAGGAGATATAGAATATTACAGAATACTTCCAATATCTGGTAAAGCTGCCGCTAATGACATTCTTGGTATATGGGACATAGCAGATTATATATATATTAAATTAAATGAACTCAAGACTCCTCCAATATATATAGAAGTACTAAGGTCTAATAGTGCAGATTCTGGATATGCTACCTCTACTGGCTCACATGAGTTTATTACAATAAGCGGAGTTACATATCTAAAGTATCAAGTAAATCCATCTTCTGATATAGGAGAGTATGTATGGGTAAAGCTTGATGATGGCGAATTTACTGGAAGCTATACAACTTCTGTGAAGTTTAAGATAAATTACCCATTTATGGTTTTCTTGTATAATTTAGAAATATCAGGAGAATATCAATCTGCTATACTTCCAGAATCGGAGACGCTTGACTCTAGGTCAGATATAATAGGCTCTTCGTTTGAATACAAGACTCATGTTTATATGAAGGCTACTAAGCAGCCTATGGTGTCTTCGGTTGTTTATTATTCTATTGACAATGGAACTTCTTGGATATTATATGACGGAGTTGAAGAAGTTGAAAATATAGTAGACCCTACTGATTCAAATATCTACTATGCAAAGGTAAAAATGCCAGCGTATCTAACAGATGTTAGGCTAAGGATGCTTGATTCTGAATCTTCAAAGACTACGAACCATGTAACGGTATATGCAGAAGCTCCATTTTTATCCTATATAAAAACTGAAGTTTTAGATAGAGAGCCTGATAGCGCAATAGTTCCAATTTCTTCAGTTCCTGACACTTCTGGAAATGTTATAGAGGCTGTATATACAAAGAAGAGTTTTTCTTATATATATGCAGAAATTGACAATCTTAATAACTCTGAAGTTCAAGGAAGCTTTGATAATATATCTTGGTTTGACATATCTACATCTTCTATTATTTCATCAGGAGGATTGGATTATATAAAAATACCAATATTAAAATACGGATCTTCTTATAATATAAGGATACTTGACTTGTCAAGTTATTTATACGGAAAGAACTTGATTATAGAATCAGAAGAGCCTAACGATGGAACATTTACTACATTATTAGAAGAGTTTTCTAACAATAAAATAAAAACAGAACCAGACTGGAGTGCAGTTGCATTTACGGACTATAACGAAGAATTTTTAATCAAAATAAAAAATGCCTAATTCAAGAATTTTTATAGACATTCATCATAACCAAGCGGCAAGACCAGTAGTATATGGAGACGATTTGTACATAGACGAAATATCTACTGGATTGCTAAACCCTTCACTTGCAGCTTTGCCAGGATGGGCTTCTGTTCCATCAGGGATAAGAGCAGGGTGGGGAACAAGGTCTGGATCTACGACAGACCTTAATCTACTTACTCTTCCATTAGACTTAAATCAAGTTCCAGGCGTTTCATCATTTGGGGGAAGAATAGCAATAGCAGTAATTCCTGGAAGTATATATTACAAAGATTCAATTGAAGAAGGATGGAATTTGGCTGAAATTTCTCCTGCTGCAACCATTTCTTCCTTATCAAGAATAAAGATAATATCGAGCTCGCTTGCATATTGCGTAACAGCTTTAGCTTCAAGTGTAGAGGTTTTAAAATCTGTAGATAATTGTCAAACTTGGCAACATATAAGCCCGCCTGCTTCAGGCACGTTCACCTCTGCATTTGACGCTTCTGGAACTAATATAGTTTTAGGATGTAAATTCTATTCAACCGATAGCGGAGAAACATGGTCTGCATACACTGTATCTGGAACAATATACGACTGCACTATAAGCTCAACAGGAAGTTGGTTTGCCGCAACGTCAGTAGGAGAGGTTTATAAAAGCATAACAAACGGAGCTTCTTGGACTACAGCGTACACTTCTTCTTACAATATACAAGTGTTGTTCTCAAATGGTTCAGAAATAGTGGCATTGGTAGCCGCTTATCCGTATCAAGTTTTATATTCTTCTAATAATGGAGCTTCTTGGCAATTAAGGTCTGCGTTCAAAACTGGACTAAGAGCGGCTTCCATAGTTTATGACGGAGTTAATTATTATGTTAGCGGAGATTCATTCCTTCTTAAGGGAGGTGACTTGAGCGCCCTTGATGACACAAAAATAACCTTTACTGGAATAATGAAGTCTTTAGCATTGTATGGCGCTGGAGTTATCTCTACTACTTCGGCAGCAGGATTTCTTGGGTTTTATCCATCTGGAAACCTAAAAGTAGGAGGAGGTAACTGCAGGAGAATCGGGTGGATAGAAATAGAAAAGCCTTTAGGCTATAAGCCAATAGTTATAGACTCGTCATCTTTGTCTCTTATAGAAGTTAATACAAAACTGTCTCAAGGCTCTAGCGGAGCTGGAAGGTTTTATTTCTTCTTTCCATTTGTAGATAACAATGGGTTTCCTATCGAAGTTACTGCAAACATAGGAGAAGGGAATGTTCAATACATAGGATGGGCAATAGAATATTCTATGTCTGGAGCAAATATTGTTGCTACAAAGATTGTAGGAATAAAGCCATTTTCATATGGAGCTAGTCCAGTAGAAACTACTGAAACTTCTATTTATGAAGCACTTTCGCTTCCTCTTAGCCCAAGTGTTTCATTAGGAAAATATTCTTGCATGAGGATAATGAGATATGCTCTAAAGCTTCAGTCTAACACATATGAAGAACTGTCTGTATATCCTGACTACAACAACATAATATCGAGAGTAGAATATGCGATGTATTCAAGCTTAATATCTTTTATATTTGACAACAAGTTTGGAAAAGGATTTCTTGGATATGGAGGCGTAGGAACTACTGACGGAGTTGGAGCTATTGACAATTACAGCCTAAGAGTGTTTTAACAATTAATAATGATATAAACTATGTCACACGAGAAAGAAATATATTTTTCAGATACAATGCACTTCGATGCGTTTGGAAGATTAAGAACAGCAGAAGTAACTTCTGAAAATGACAATCTTCCGCAAGACAGCAAATAATATATGTAAAACATTTTTTAATGTATGTTTTACATATATTAAGATTTTACTATTAACTAAAAAAGGCAAAATGTATGAATATCTTTAAAGGAATCTTGTCTATTGCTCCTACTGTGATAAGCTTGTTCAAAGGCGAAACTCCAGAAAAAGGTAAAGACCTTGTAAAAAATAGCGCAAAGTCAATTGGAGTAGGAGCTTCTATGATTGCTATTGTAGCAAGCCTTCCTGAAGCTATTAGCCAAGTAGAGCAGACTATATATGCACTTGTTGCTCTTGTCGGAGCGATTACTACTCTTGTCGGAGCTATTGGCTCAATATCTGGAAAGTCTCAAATAAAAGGCAATTTAGATGAAGAGGTAAAGTAATGGAATTTGTTCCAGTAGATAGCTTTGTTTCTTATGTAGCTATACTTGTACTATCGTTCTTTCTCAAAAGGGAGATGACTTTAAGAGACAGAGAATTTGAAGAAGTGAAACTAAAAATAGAAGTTCTTCAGAAAGACTCTGAAAGCAACAAGTATACTATTGAGCATAACAAGCACATTATAGAAACATCTTTTAGTAAAGATATTGAAAACATGAAGAACGTTTTTAATAAAGAAGTTGAAAACATCAAGCTTACAATGACTTCAATAAATTTATTTATGCAAGAAATTAAAGATTCAATGCAGCGAAACTTTAGTAAAATATACGAGAAATTAGACCAAAAATAATTATGATTGCTTCGTTTTCTATCTTAGGTCGTGAAGTGTGGTATTCCAAAAACAATGCTCCTATAAAGGGCATTGTTTGGGGTATTTATTACGGAGATGACTATACTTTGACTACGAATTTTACTACTATCAAAATGAGAAATGGCGACAAGATTCGAGATGAATTAGTCTTTGAATCTAAAGAAGAATGTGTTTCTTACATTATCGAGGTAATTAGTGCAGAATAATGAATTTTGATTTTAAGCGCTTAAAAAATGATAGTCAATACTTATATCATTAAAATATAGTTAATCGTTTCTAGGGCAAATTTGAGCGCTTAATCGCAAAATAAAGAACGTTTATTAGGTTAATTTTTGAAATCACTGTAAAAAGGACACTATGAAAAGTGTCCTTTTTTTTCTTGCGTCATACTACAATCTGCTCCACATCAAAATATGGGAATGGATTTAACTCCTTGTCCATAAGATGTTCCGCAAAATCCCAAGCTGCTCTTTCTGTTTTAAACTCTTTAGCCTCCTGAGAACTGACTGCAAACATTTGATTTCCGCTTGCGTCTTCTTTATAATAAAGTCCTGATGGCTCTTCATCAAAGCGTAGCCAAGATATTACAAATATACCTTTAACGTTAAACGCAGACTTTTTTATCTTTTTACCAGTTGTGTTAAATTTCCTTGCCATTAGAATAAACTTCCTTGTTTGTATTGTTTTTGTTCTTTTTTAGCTTCTATCTTTTCTTTTTTTGCGTGCTTGACAAGAAGCCTTTCAGCTTCATTGACTCCTGCATAAGAGCAAGTTAGATTTTTTATCTTGGACACGTTTTTGTATCTCATATTGTATTCACGAAGCCTTGATATGTCGTAATCAGGAGAATCTTTACTCTTGCTTATTTGTATGCAGTCAGACTCTCTTACGCAGAATATATCATAAGCTGGATGCTTCTTTGCTTTTTTAATAGCGTCAACATAAACAAACAAGTGATATATTTCTGTCTCGTAATGAAGGCAGTGAACGAATCTTGATTCCATATATCTAAGTATTATAGAAGGTACATTTATAGCCCATTCTTCGTATATTCCGCAAGACTTAAAGTCTGAGTCATAATACTTAATACTGCAATAAACCTCCGAAGGAGTACAGGATTTGTTAATCCAATACTCCTCTTTAGTTTCTTTTATGGTAGCTTCAACTCTTTCCATTAGAATGGCAAGTCATCGTCTTCAAAATCTGGCATGATTGGCGCTTTTTTCGAAGCAGTGGCTTGCTGATTTCCGCTTCCTGCTTTTGGGGCAGCATATCCACCAGAGTTTCCGCCTTTTTTTGCACTAGACCTTGCTTGAGCATCTTCTTCTGATTCGATAGAGAAAGAGATAAATTTTCCTTTTTGTCCAGTTTTAGTCCAAGATGAAACATAGTATTTGACTCCATTTACAACAAGACTTCCGCTTCCATCTGGAAGTTTATCTGCATTAGGCTGACCTTTTGCAATCGCAGCTTTTTTGTATTCAGAAGGGAATATTGCTCCTCTTTTTTCGTTATCGTATGATTGACCTTCGTTAGCCATATAGATTTACTCCTTTAGAGTTTATGTGTATTGTTTTGTTTCTTGGTACGAGATAGAAATCAACTCCATTCTCGTATTTGTTTTTTATAGCTTCTTTTACAGATATATTCTGAAGAGAATTATTTGGATTGCTACTTACCCAGTCCTAAAGCTGAAGCTGAAGGGCTTTTTTGTCTGTTTCTAATAGTATATAATAGCCAAGATTAATGGCTCTTCTAAACTCTTGTATAACAAATTCTTTTGGAACGCCTTTTACGCTTCCTTCTTTACGCTTTAGCATATATTGGAGATTGGTTTCTTTATCAGAAAGCTGCTTCTTCATCAATGTACGGTAATCCTTCTGAGCTTCTAATCTCAGAAGGATTTTTATTAATGTCTTTAGCAAAGATTAATTTATTGCCTTGTTGAACAAGATGGACAAAGTCGCCTTCGAGTCTTTGCCTTCTGTTTTTAATCTGAGAAACATATACAGAATCATAGAAGACCATATTGCCCTCGAAGTCTTTTACTTGTTTCCCATCTTTAGACCGAAGCTCTGGATATACGTTAGGTCTGAAGAGTGTTGTTACAACAAACGCATCTTCAAATACTTCTGTAGCTCCTTTTAGATCTTCTTCTCTTAGTATTGACCTCCAGCCTTCTCTATCTTTAGACTTATTCGGCTGAACTGCAAACATTCCAAATATATTTAACTCACTACACAAGTCTGTCAATCTATTACTAACTTCTATTTGAGCTTCTAGCTTATGTCTTGAGTCAAATCCAGCAACTCTCACTCTTCCCAAGTGGTCAACAGAAAAGAAATCTATTCCAAACTTGGCGTGATAGTATCTTATATCTTGGATTATATCGTGAAGATACTTGTGAGTCGTTATAATCTTTATGTTTTTAGCCTTCTCTCCAATATCATAAGCCATTAGTCTTTTTGCAGCTTCGTTTACTGTATCTTCTAAGTGAAAGTTAAGACCCTTGTATCCGCAATAGGCAAGCATAGCTTCTTTCATTTTTATATAGAAAGTCTTTCCTTGTCCAGGTCTTGCGAAAATAAGTTCTGTTGTAGATCTTGCTCTTCCGCCTATTCTGTAGAAGATATTATCGAAAACATCAACGTCATAATGAAGCAATTCAAGAGCGTCTTCTTCGCCAACTTCTGTAGGGTCTATGCCAACTTCTTCGTATCCAGTATAAAGGCCTTCTGAGAATTTTGATGAACGAGCAAGTACTTCATCGACTGGCGTTGATGGGTCTGCAGACAATATCATCAAGTCTTTTGACCTATTATATATCGACCTCCTGAAGGTGTAAGATTTAAGTATTCTTACCTTTTCTTCATGCGCATCAATTTTTGAATATAAGGTACACATATCAATTTCTAATGTGTATTCCTTGTAGTCTTTTACTTTTGTCCTAAATAAGTCTTCAACTCCAGCTCTCGACACAGAACGAGTCTTGTCGTACAAAGCTTTTGCTACTGCAAATATCTTGTGCCTTATAGGGTTGTAGAAGTCTTCAGGTGTACATGAATCAAATATATACGGAGCTGCATAACTAGATTTCAGAGATATTCCGAGAATGTCTCTTTCTGTATCTTCTGAATGTATGTTATCTCCGTTTGTCATAATACTCTTCTTTTGTGAGTTACTGCATAAACATCTTCCGTTTGAGAAGATTTGTTAAAATTGCTATTGTTGTCTTTTCTTGTATCTATTAAAGACTTTGCCGAAACTCTTATGGAGAATCTTATAACGTCAATTGGACTATCCATCTCGGATAAAAAGGCTAGCTCCTCTCTTGCGGTACTTTCGCTAACTGGCTCTTTTTTCTCGCGCTTACGATACTTTAGCCAATCTTTATAAGCTTCATCAAAGCCGTCTATTCTCAGGAGGCTTTCAGGAACATCTTCTGCTTTGTACCGATATTCTACAACAAACTTCTTTTTTTCTGTATTCCCTTCTGAAATTGAAATAATTAAATCTATTATAGTTCCGTTAAAAAATATTAAGTCTATATAGTTTATTAGTTTTAAGTTATTAATAGTATATATATAGGAGTTTTTTAGGGCAATTTTAGAAAATAATCGCATATTTTCAGCTCTTTTTTTAGCTAAATCGTTTAAAACCAATAGGTTAAGCGATTTATGTAAGTGTAAAGATATTTTACATATAGTGCCTTTATCGTGTAAAGTTTCTTTACATTCTTCGTTTATGGTGTAAAGTTTCTTTACATTCATAAAAATTCGGTCAAAAAATAGATTTCCAAAATATTTACTATTATGTAAAGTTTTTTTACATGACAAACTATCATTCTGTAAAGTTTCTTTACACGATAAACTACCATTCTGTAAAATTTCTTTACACGTGTTTTTGGGCATATCGAAGCTAATTGTGCCAAATTCAACCACATCAGGAGGGGAAGATTGTAATAATTTCTCTACAAAGCAGACGTTTATTTCTTTCCATACTCTAATCTGCTCTATATGTCCTAAGAATTTTAATCCTTCAAGAGCTGTATAAACAGTAGGTCTTGATAATTCAGTATGACCCGAAATATAAACTACCTCAAGGTTTAAATGTGTTGTCATTTGCTCGTAACACTTTTCTATAAGAAACAAGAGTAGTTTTTTTTCAGATGTCTTCATTGAATTATCGCCAAGTGCGATTTCTATCACTTCTTCTTTTATCATATTGGTAAGTATGTTTAAATTGATTATGTAAATATATATATATCAAAACTGTATATACAATGCTATTTAAAAATAAAAATAGCGTTCAAATTTGCCCTAAGAACGCTTAAAACCAAAAGTTTGATATAATATATACCTAACTATATTTTAAGCGCTTAAAATCGAAATTCACCTTTTTTTAACATTCTTGGGAATGAATTTAAAGCCAGCTCCAGACGCATAGGCAAAAATTCCTATTGCATCTGCTGTATTATCATCATGTATCTTCAATGAGAATGCTTTAAATCGCCTTGCGCAGAAGTCTTTAGCATGGTGCATCATTGCCATCTTGCTTGCGTTCCCGTCATTTGTCAAGGCTTTTTTAATTGCCTTAACTCCAACTCCAGTATGCTCTACTTTGAAAACCTGGCACGCAAATATAACCATAGCAGCATAAGCTCCATGAGCTTGTGTGGCATAAGTAGTGGTTGAAAAGTTTAACTCCTCATAGTAAACGTGGTCTACGGAGAAAGTCTCGATCTTTTCTTTTACAAATTCATGCAATCTTGAAGGTATGCTTTCTTTGTTTGGATTAGATATTGAGAAGTTTATAGTGCCAAACTCAAGAATAATTCCATTGTCATATCCTATACAGTATCCAGTCTTTATGCCTAGATCTAGGCACAAGACTGTTTTAGTTTTTTTTAATACTTCCATACTATATCAAATGTGTTTCTTACTTGTGAAAATCCAGATATTCTGGAGAATAATTTTCTAGTATCTGCTTCCATAATTGACATAAATCTTATGTTAATCTGGTGCTTTATAGCATACTCTTTTACACAAGATACAAATACTCTAAGAGTCTCCTCGTTGAGAAAAAAGTATAAAGCCATTACGCAGACTTCTTTTTCTTTTACTGTAACAACAGCTTTAAAGTCTTCATTATAAACTTTATAGCAATCTGTGCCTTCTGCATTGTATAGCATATTGACCTCCTGATACCATTTGGCATCTTCCATAAAGTATCCGCATTTTGCAGTTTGGTTTCTAAAATAATCCAGCTTGGTGTCCATGTTTGTCAAGTTCTTTTGTTGAGTCGTTTCTTAGTACCGAGCCTTTGCCGTACTTTTCATTATCAATCCTTTGGCATGAAAGACCGAAGTATTCTTCGTCTATCTCCATCCCGACATATTCTATCGAGATATTAAAATTAGCTTTATAATATATAGCTTCCGTTATATATCCTATAATGCTTGAAGCAGAACCTACGTTTGTGTCAAGAACTCTCTTTATAAGAGTCTGTCCTTCGTGTGGCTTTACTGACTTCTTTCCTTCTTTTATTATAAACTTCTCAGCTATAAATCTATAAAGGTCAATAGGCTTCTGTGTAGGATGCAATCTAACTTCTTTGTTTTTCATATCCTTCTGAAGCATACCGTTCCATTTATAGGAGTATTTTCTTACTGCACATTTAAAATTAGTCCAAGCTAATTCGCAGTCTGCAAAGTCGTTACCTTCGTTTTGTTTATCCCATACTATCCAGCATGATGTTGCACCCAATACTGGGATAGTATCGTAAACTGGATCTCCAAAGATATATTGAGAAGGTTCAGATTCTTCTTCGCATAGAGACAAATAATAATTGCCTCCCCATATAATTTGATACTTTGATATTCTTTTCAACTCTTGAAAATACTCAAGAGTAGGAATATTTTTATCCCATTCTTTAGGAGTGTATTTTTTCGAAGGCGCAAGAGATTGTGTCTTTTGACCTTTAAATCCAGTCTTGGCTCCACGAGAATGGTTTTTTGCTCCATCCTCGCCTATACCATACGGAGGGTCTACAACCGCTATGTCGAAGTAATTATCTGTAAACTTTTTCATCATTTCGACATTGTCTCCAAGATAATATACTCCAAACTCTGTTTTGTGAGACTTATATCCTTCGAGTTCTATCTGCTTCATCTTTGCATACTTGCTTTCATATAGTCTGATATTTTCTTTATATCAACTTCGTCAACCTCATTTAACCTTCTGCTTCCTATTGATACGCCAAACAAGCCTCTAATGGCTAAGTCTTGCATATTGACAGGAAGAGTAGTTTTTATTGACATAAATCTTGTAAATGTCATAAACACTCCGAGTTCTATATCGTCTGTTATATCAATCCCGATTGACCTTGCTATGCCAATAAGAACTTTGTCACTTGGATTAAACTTTCCAGATTCGTAGTTGTATATTGTCTGATAGTCAACTCCGATAATCTTAGAATACTTTGCAGCAGAGATATTGAGTTTGTTTATTCTAATATTCTTAATCCATTCTCCGATTGTATTAGAAGTTTTTTCCATGCTTATAACCTCTTTCCAAGTTGTACATTAATTTTAAGTAAATATGAGCTCCGATATTAATCTCATTTCTTCCAGCAAAATCTAAAAGTCTTATTATTGCATCTGATATTTCATCTTCTAATGTGTCTTTATAAAACTGCTCAAAAAACTGTTTAAAGTTCTCTTGGTTTTCAAATACGAATCCTACTTGAGTCTTGCAAGTCTTTCCTTTTCTTATAGCTTCGATAGCTTCACTTATCTCTCCAGACGCAAGTGCGAGTGATTTTACATTAATCATATCCTCGAAGTATCTCCTGATATTGTCGCTTGCTCCAACTAGGTTTTCTGCTATCGCAAGTGGCTCGTCATAGAATCCTCTATCGAAGTTGTCTCTATATATCTCTTCGCATAGTGTAGAAAAGAAATCTTCAATTTTTTCCATTTGCTCTTTGCTTAATAAATCTTCCATATTTATATTATTTTTATTGGTTCTTGTATTGCTTTTTTAAATATATCGAAGTTCTTTTGATTTAGCTTCTTATTTGATGATATTTGAATCTTGTCGCTAACATCAGGAGGCAAAGAATTTTGAAACAAGTCTGAAAAATCTTTAGACTCGCCATCTGAAGCATGATGTATAGAACACAAGTGTACTATAATATCTTTACGCTTATTCTTGATAACTGTCGCAGTTTCCATTGCCTTGATAAACGAAGATTCATCGTCACAGTCTATTAGAAGCTTTATGTTTAAAGCATAGTCTTCATGCTTGACAGATTCAATTTGATCTTGTTGTATTTGAGATATTTCTTTTATATGTTCATTGGAGTTCATTCCAAAAACGTTATAGTTAAAGTTCAAATACTCAGCAAGGCTCATTGCTTCTCTAGGAGACTTGGCTATGATTAAAAGATTGTCCTTCTTCATTTTTTTACTATGACCAAAGAAAGATTCTGTAGCAGAACTTCCTTTTATATGTCTTACTATCTTTTCAGAAGAACGCCTATATAGCATTACTCCAGTCCTATATGGTATAGATAGGAAGGTATTTATAAGAAAAGACTTTCCAGATCTTCCTAAATCATAATCTTGATACGAATACAGTCCGCATCCATATCTAAGAAGTGTATTTTTACTAACTATTCCATCATACCAGAAAGTATAGTCAACAACAGAATCTGAGGCTTCTCTTAGCTTTTCATTCATCTTCTTTGTATGTCTCATTGTAAACTCGTTATAAAACGGCTCTTTTTTAACATTCCTTGAAGTGTCTTCAAACACTGGAGCTTCGCTTAGATTTCTTCCGATTATTTCTTCTATACGAATGGCAATATCTTTAAAAGACAATCCCATTTGATTTATTAGAAGTTTTATTATATCGCCAGAAAAGTTTGCGTCTCCAAAGTCGTTACATAGTCCATTATCAAGATTTATGCACAAGCTTGGCTTTCTATCTCGATAGGCTTTGTTTCTTATGTTATAGATTTCTCCAGAAGAGCCTTTTATGTTATACCCGAAAGCTCGGAGTACAGCTGCTCTTTCGAAGGGCAATAGCTTCTGGTTTAAACTCATAAGTTAAATATTGTATCTTGTTGCAATTATTGTTTTAAGTTCGTCAAGAACAGAATAGTTTTCTTCTTCTATCTCTACGCCATCGTGAACTTGAGATACTATGTTTTTTTTCTTCTGTATCAAAGCAAAAAGGTCTTCGTCAATAGAGTCTTTACCTATTGCATAATAGCAGTTAGTAAACTTCTGTTGACCGAGTCTGTTGCATCTATCTTCGGCTTGGTCGTGTATTGTTGACGTCCAGCCAAAATCTGTAAATATTACATTATTTGCAGATACTAAGTTTATCCCGAAGTTTGCAGCTTTAAGACTGCACACTATTATTCTGTCACGAATATTAGTAGGCGCATGATTTTTTTCAAACATCAAGTTTACAGTATCTCTTCTGTCATTTGAATCTTCGCCAAGTATCGAAAGGCATCCAAAATGCTTCTTTAAGGCGTATTGAACATCTATTATGCCTGAGAAGATTACAAACTTTTCGCTTTTTTTTCGTTTAGCCATCTCTTCTATCCAAGCGTAAATGCTTTTAAGTTTTCCCATTGCAGAAACGTATTTCAAAGCGTTGATAAACTCGAGAATCATCTCGTCTCTTTCAGGGGCAACATTCTCGTCTTTAGTTCCGTCAAATAGGTCAGAAACAGCAAGATTAGTGCGTTTATTCTTGTTCTTTTCAAATAGCCATTTTACTGGATTTCTCTCAGCTTCAGAATACTCGTCTCTTGTTGTTATGTCCATTTTTATAACCTGCGGAATAGACTTGCCTTTTAACTCCTTAGCTACATCTTTCTTAGTTCTTCGTACCATGCAAATAGCACGAAGTCTTTCATTCAATAGCTTAAGATTCTTTGCTCCATCTGTTTTCATTCCGTATTCAGTAAACTTCATATCGCAATACTTTTTCAAGAATGATGTGACTCCGCCAAAGTCAGATAGCCTATCAAGTATCTTCAACTGAGGAATAAGATCTTCTGGCTTATTTTCTATAATAGTTCCAGACAATAAAAATATAAACTGCTTATCTTTCGCAATGTCGTAAACGTTCTCAAAGCGTATAGACTTCTTATTTTTTGTTCTGTGACTCTCGTCTACAACAATACCTTCAAACTTCATCGACATGAGGTTTTTCTTATACTTGCCAAGTTGCTCATAGTTCATTACGTAAACATGGGCAGATGTATCTATTAGATTTCCAACGAGCATCTGTACTTTAACTCTTGGAGTCCATTCGTTAAATTCTCTCTTCCATTTTTTTACTACAACAGAAGGACATATTACCAACATTGGATATACTCCAGCAGTCCATGCAGCAGCTATAACTTGAGCAGTTTTACCAAGACCCATGTCATCTGCATTTATACATCTTTTAGATTTTATCATATACTCGACTCCAGCCTTCTGAAATGGATATAATCTCTTCCCATCTGTGCTTACCAGATCTGGAATAACGAAATCGCGACTCGCAGACTTTGCTGATGATGCACTTGCAAAGAAGTCCTCTTTTGTCTTGTAAGACTCAATAGTCTGTATAACTTCATCTGTTACAGATTCCGCTATTCCAGACTCGATAAGCTTACGAAGAACTAAAGAGGACTCCTGCCCTATCGGAGCACTCCAGTTGTTCTTATTAGGGTTAAACTTTACTCCAGCAATCTTTTTTAGGGCATAGACTTTCTCTTTATCGTACTCAAAGTCAAATACGAAGTGTCTATATTTTCTGGCTTGCTTTACTGAGATATTCATACTATCCTATTCCGAGTTCGCAGAAGAGTTCATCCATCGAAGGATCTGGTTGGGCTTCGATTGCAGTGGTCGGATTCTTTGCTTCGGCTTTTGGCTCGGTTGCATTCTCTTTCTGAGCAGGCTTTTTTGCGGAAGATTCAACGTCTTTCTTTTCATCAGAAGGCTTTTTAGATTCTGGCTGAGAAGAGTGTTCGCCAATATCGTTTACTGGTTTTGCAGTTTGCAATCCAGGAATTGACTTCTCTTCTGATAGTTGTTCTTTAGAAGCAGCTGCGCTAAGACTTTCAACATAAGCTTCAAACTTTTTTAGGTCTGTTTTCTTTGATTGAGCGTCAGAGTGCTTCATGTTCATTATAGCTTTATAAGCATTTGCCCTGCTAATGCTAAACCAATTTTTTAGCATCCAATTCTGCATCTTTTGGTCAGCGCCTTTAAAGAAGTCAGCCATTTCTTGCCTTTGGTCTAAAGTAGCAGGCTCGTTATGTCCTAAGATAGCAAAATCAGGAAGTATAGGAGGCGACCATTTGAACCAAGAGTTTCCTATTTTTACAGAATTATCTCCTGAGAAGTGAACGACAGCCATAGTCTTTTCAAGCTCGTATAAGTATCTGCCGATACCCCATTGAACTGCAGCTCTTTTCATTGCATTTGAAAGACCTCCTTTGAACGGCTCAAAGTCAGTAAACTCTGCTCCATCATATTTGGTAATCCATTCTCCATTATGCTTAATAGATATGCCAGTAGTAAATCCGTTTAGAATAGCATCGTAAGTCTTCTTTACTCCGTCTATCCATCCAGTCTTTTCGTTCTTTACAGCACGCAAGGTTGGCTCTGTATTCTTCCAGCCCATAGTGCCTACTACTTCATCAAGGCGGTTCATTATAGCCCTATTAGAAACATAGCAGAAAAGCAATATCTTAGCTTCTCCGTTATATTCTTTTTTCTCTCCAACACGCCACTCGAGTTCCTCTGGATAGAACGGCTTGGATAATTCTTCTTCTATTCTGCTAGATTTCATATTATTATTCTCCATCGCTTTCATCTTCATCTTCGTCTGACACTATGTCAAGCATATTACCTCCTTTTGCAAGCTCATTTGCTGCATACGGAATATTTAAGTCAATTAAGTATTCTCCGAATTTGTTTTCTTCGTTCCAGTCTTTGTATCCAATAGCCTTGCCTGAATCAATATAATCTGCAACTTGCCTTAACGCATCTTTATACATTTTTCTTCCAAGTCTCATTTCATCAGAGTCAACTTTAACTCGATAAGGTTGAACGTAAGCAAGACTATTTTTCTCAGCAAACCACATTAAAGAAGCTTTGACCTCTATGCCATGATAGGCAAGACCATCTATGTAAAGCGCTCGTTGCATATGGTAAAGATATTTCTTAACACTATGGAGAACCGAAGCTGGATGCGCAGATACGCATGACTTTAAGTCATTTTCAAGGTTAGGAGTTAATCTGTCAATTCTTCCTTTCATAGGAAGCCCAAATTCCTTGTCTGTCCAGAAGAGGCTTATTTCTGAGTGACCATCTTTGTCTTCCATTATCTTTCTCAGTATAGGATTTCCAATAATCGAAGACTTTATTCTTTTTGCAAGTGTAAAATCTTGGTCTGATATAATACCTATTTTTTTAGCTTCGCAGTATGCTTTGAACTTTTTTCCTACCTTTGTTGCTCCGTTTGTAAAATACGAAACTCCTTTTTCCTGAAGGTCTTTCATTTCTTTTTCATCGAAGTCAATATCACCAAAGTCAGCAAGAGTTTCTTCTACATTTTGCGGACAATAGTATTTGCCATAGAATGAAGATTCCTCGAAAACAAATTCATGCAATACCCTTCCGAACTGCATATCTCTTGTCTCAGAAGGCTTCTGAAATTTCATTTCATGCAAGAAATGCTTAAAGCTATTCTTTTTAATCTTGCTTAGTGATGAGAAGTTGTAAGCTTGCGTATTTGCATATTCCTCGAAAGGAGAGTTAGGAACTATTTTGTCAACGTGCTGAAGCCAAAGGTTATTTTCCTTGAAGATTTTAAAGTTACTCATAATGTGTAATTATTGAAGATTTATTGTTAAGACTGATTTTTTCAGTCAATTTTATTAATCTTAATTTATGCTAATTTTAGTATAAAACAAAATAGAATTTAATGCTATTGAACTATATATATATATACAGTATTAAGCGCTTAAATTTTAATTTTAAGACTATATATATATTTATTTGATATTATACTAAGATTATATATATTAAGTCTGTCAAATGACAAATTTTAACCTTAATTAAAACCTTCACACAATGGAACAAATCCTAATAGGCACACAAGATAGCCTAGTAAATATCTTGAACTTAGATGTTGATGACATAAAGTTCGGAGACATAATGAACAGTCTTCAAAAGCAATGCCGCTTTAACGGCAGAACAAGGATACATTATAGTGTGCTAAAGCACAGTCTTCTTGGCGCTATGATAATGCACGAGTCTTCTACCGCTGAAGAGGTCTTGGCTTTTATGATTCATGACTTCGCAGAATCTTTTACTGGCGATATAATAGCTCCTATAAAGAAGATGTTTCTAGGTCTTTACGAGATCGAGAGAAAGATAATGCAGACGGTCTGCCAGCGATATGGCATAAGCGAAGAAGTATTGTATTCTGACAAGATAAAAAAAATAGACAAGTTTATGTGCGACATCGAGGGTAACAGACTTGTATCAAATATAGTGTTCCCTTCTGACAAGAAGATTATGAACATGGCTGAAGATCTTCATCAGCAAGGGTATATATCTACATACGGATTTAATGCCATTGACGAGATTATGTGCATGGGATTTAGCGAAGAAAACGCAGATAGAACAAAGACAGCTTTTAGAAACTTGTTTCTATCTCAAAAAAACAGACAAGAACAAGGAGATAGCTTTCCTTTGTTTGGAATAGCTTTCGGAGATAATCCTTCCCAAGATGACGATATGATAGACGGAGATTATGACGGTGACGATGAAGAAGAAGGGATTTTTTAATGTCAGACATGAAAAAAGCCATTCAAGAAGTAAACGCAAAAGGATATAATGATAAAGTTTACGGAGGAATGTGGTTCGGGAAGCTTGCGTCTGAAGAATTTGTTCTTCTTACAAGTGATGCGATTGTCGCCTTTCTTACTACGCTAAAAAGAGAGTCAGACCTCGCAAGAGGGTATGTTGACTTTAATGATTATTCTGCAATATTGAAAGAAGAGTCTTCTTTTCAGGGGGCAAGATTCGTATATGTAGCAAACAATGATTATGGAGCTTCTCTTATAATAGCTTCAAAACTCAGATGGTCAGACATCTCAGAAAAAATAAAACAAATTATTAAATTAGGACAATTTTAAATGGAAACTCAAGAATTAGCTTTTTATAGCGAAGGCCCAAAAAACGAAGCTTTATCAATAGTATCATACGAAAAGAATATTCCATTAGAAGTATTGCCACTCGCTAAAAAGATGGCTCCTGCAAGAAAGTCAAAAGTGCTATCTGCGATTTCTGAAATATTTCAAATTGCAGAGTCGTGGAGTCTCCAGGTTGAGGAGATTAATATCGAATCTATCGAAGATACTAAGTCTATCGAGTTGGCAGAGATCGCCTATAAAAACACGAGAAGAGCAAGACTATCTTCTATGCGAGTATTCAAAGATGCCAGAGCTGAAGTTCATGCTATTAAAGTTGAGTACGATACAGAAGATAAGCTATTGCTCAAAACAAGCCAAATAGCTGAGATTCTTTTCAAGGAAATTGAGACTAAGGCTTATGATAAATCGCAGTATGTAGAGAAATACAACTTGGAGCAAAAAAAAATTAGAACAGAGAAGCGCCTTAATATTCTCCTTGAAAACGGATTCGATAGCGTTTCTTCTATGACTTACAGAGACATGGAAGATGATATGTTTGATGTTTTTTTGGGTGGCTTGAAGTACAAAAGGCAACAGCTTCAAGAAGAAGAAATTGCCGAAGCTGCAAGAGAAGAAGAAAGAAGACTTGCTATTGCTGAAAAGTATGAAATAAAAAGAAACGAAGATTCTATTATTGTGAAAGAGTCTCCTAATGTTCAAATGCACTCTGATGATGACTTTTTTACTGAGATGCAAGATAAAAGCAATGGCGCTAAATTTTCAAGGATATGGTCGGCATCTCCTTTTGTAGAATCAAAAAAGAGTTCAACTTCAAATAAAGAGCAAATGCTTTCTTGGGTAGAAAACTTTGGAGCTCCTTTCTTAGACTTAGAGTGTCCAGAAAAGCAGACAGTGTTAGCAAAGTTCGCAGGTTTTAAAAGGTGGGCTAAATTAGAAATCTCCAAAATGAAAGAATCATAATGCAAGTTAAGACAATAAAAAGAGCAGTTTATTCTAAAATGAAAGAATGGACTGCAACAATAGAAGATGTCGTTCTCGCAGAAGATGTTATGAACAATATAGTCGTATCAGGAGGCTGCATTGCATCAATGTTTCAAGGTCTTGATGTAAATGACTATGATGTTTACATACAAGATAAAGCTGTATTGAAAAGACTTTGTTTTTACTATATACAGAAAGCTTGTAAAACAGACCCTTCTATAAACAAAGTTCATGTAGTTTCATTTGAAGACAGGTTTAACTATTTATCTCAAAAAGATAAATCTTTTGCAGAGTTAATGGAAAATGGAGAGTCTGACGAAGACTATTCTGGTAATTTGCAAATAAGAGAAGTTTTACTTGTTGACAAGAATAGAATTAAAATAATCGGAGTAAGCAATGGAGCCAAAGTTGATTACAAAGACAAAGAGGTCTCTCCTTATTCGCCAATGTTCTTCTCTCCTAACGCTATAAGCCTATCTGATAAACTTCAGATAGTAGTAAGATTTCATGGAACTCCAGAACAGATTCACGAAACATTCGACTTCGTTCATGCTACTAACTATTGGACTATTAAAGATGGTCTTGTTCTAAATATAGAAGCATTGGAATCTATCTTGACAAAAAGACTAAAGTATAAAGGAAGTTTATACCCTATTACTTCTGTAATAAGAATGAAAAAGTTTATCAAGAGAAACTTTACAATATCGGCAGGAGATATTTTAAAGATGGCTATGCAAATATCTGAATTAGACTTGTCTAAGATAGATGTTCTTGAAGATCAATTAATAGGAGTTGATGTTGCATACTTCTCTACTCTTGTTAAAAAAATTATTAATTCAGGAGAAAAAACTATCACATCTCCTATGGTTAATAGGCTTTTAGATAAAATAGAAGAATATTTTGGAGGCGAAAATGAGCAAGATTCCTAAAAAACTAAAACTTCCAGCATTAGACGCTATATGCAATGATAGTAAATCTTGCTTTGCTTATCCTACAATTGGAGTAAAGTATCAAGAGTATAGAGGAAGAAAGTGCTTTATAGCCACAGATGGAAGCGTATTTGCCTGCTTTGACGCAAGGTCTCTAAATATAGAAGTAGAGTGTGCTGGCGACAAGGTGATACCAAGAGAAGCTTGGACTAAGTTTAGAAAAGCAAAGAGAGTTATACTTCAAGAAGGCAATATGTATATTTTATACTCAGACGGGAGAGAAGAGTATGTTTCCTATCTCAAAAACGAGGTTAAATTATGGGCTGGATCAAGAAGCCTTCTGATAAAAGAAGATAAGACTATATTCGATTCGGATAAAATCTTTTCAGAAGGTATTATGACTTCTTTTTTTAATGCAGAAACTTTTTACATAGCTTCTAAAGTGCTATGCTTTGACAAGGTTCACAAGGAAGTCATGCACTATTCTTGTCCTGAAAATCCGAACTTGTTATTATGTCAAGATGCTACTGATAGATTCGTAGTTGTAATGCCTTGTAAAAAAACAGATGTAAAGTACATGGAGTCTGCCGATTTTATCAGCAAGGTATTAAGAGAGGACAAGATTCCTTTTTAACAATTTTTTTTGGGGGGCTCGAGCGACACCGAAAACCCTGAAAAAATTTAGAGCTGCAGATTTAAGCGAATGATCTTCGTATAAAGTCTGTGGCTCTTCTTGTTTATATGATCTGGACTTCTTTTATATGTACAGAAATCTTCATTAAATTATAAAGCATCTTCTGTTTATCTGTGCCAGATCTTCTGAATTAAAATATTTATAAATCTTCAGTCATCAAATTTCGATTTTAAGCGCTTAGAAATAAATAGCTATATATTTGCATTGCTTTTGGGTTTAAGTCTGTTAAATGGCAAATTTGGCTTATTGACGAATCTATTTAAGCGCTTTATATATATATATAGTTCCTCAAATATCATTTTATACCTTATATATATATATAGGGCAAAAATAAATTTGACTTTTAATCCTAAATAGCATATAATAGCCAAACGTTTTTAAGGAGTTGACAGACTGTCAGCAAATCTTCTAAGCGGAAAAATAAATCTTCAAATAATAAAGGATGCAGGAAATCCAAAACAGAAGCCTGTCAAGCATGAAGTATCTTAAAATAAATATCAAAATCTCCGAAAGCGTAGACTTTATAAAAAGCATAGAAGTTTCTGAATTTGAGTATTCTGAAATGCCAAAACTTGTTGGCAGTTCAGCAATGTCAAGAACGGGGGGTATTGCAATATCTCTTCAGTACAAAAACAAACGGTGGGAAGTGTCTCCAGTGTCTTATACGATACACTCGGGACGCGCAACTGGAAGGGGAGATTTTCAGATAGGCGGAAACGCCATCTTGTCAATAAATTGGGGTCATGGTCAAAACGAAGACGATATAAATCTTCGTCTCTATGGATTAAAATTAGAATACATAGCAGAGTCATTGACTATGTTTATTCAAGATAATATTTGGATAATCGAAAGATTCTTAAAGAGATGCGGAAGAGGTCAGCAGCCTTCCGTATTGTCATTTGTCGATGTTCCTCATCTTCAGGAGGAATCAAAAGCTCGTAAAAGAGCAAAATTTCAGGCTATGACAGGCTTGGATGTAAGCTGGGGTCACTGGTCTCCTGATATGAAATTTAAAGAGATAGAAGAGTCTGACAAAGATTCTTTTATCCCAGTGTATTCAACTTGGACTGGATGCGCTGTGTCTTACCACGAGAGTAAGACATTTTATTGGAGCAATCTTAGAGGTCGCTCTGAAATGTGCATAGGAGACAAAGAGCAGTCTCACGGAAGCAATTATGCTCATAGTCCAAGACCGATTAGCCTGAATGGCGAATCAATCTTCAGATATAGCATACCAACTTGGGCTACTCATGTTGGTATGATACATGAAGGATGTCGTAGCCGCAATGGGTCTTCTTTTGGACTAGATGTAAAAATCTTCAACCTTAAATCTTAAAAATAACATGAAAAACCTAGTAATACCTTCTTTTGCCATTTCATTGGCTATAACTTCTTATTTAACATTAAAAGCGCCTTCTATCGAGCTTTTAATACCTATCATATTGCTATTAATAGGAGCTGCTATTATAGCAAAAAACTTCAGGGAGGTGATAAAATGACAATCATCTGCACAAACAAGACATTAAAAAGCAAAGCTGCTATCTTAGAGGAGAACTGCATATGAAAACATATACAATAGAAGTAAGGGAGCTATTAGCAAAAGTAGTAAAAATAAAAGCTGAATCTGAAGATGCGGCTTTATCAAGCGTTCAGGATATGTACAACAATAGTGTTCTTGTATTAGACTATAATGACCTTGCAGATTTATCTTTTGTCAATATTGGCAAAAAAGATAAAAAGCCTAAGCCCTGCTTTGCAATTATTGAAAACACTCGGGCTAGCGTCAATAGATACAAGATAGTAAAATTCGACTCTTGTGCTGAAGTAGACTCTTATGTAGATAGCAATCCCCATCTACAACTTGAGACTACCGAAACGACCCTTGTAAAAGCACAGAAATACATGAAGGAGTATTTGTCATGAACAAGTCTGAGTTAAAAAAATCTGCAATAAGAACCGTATATCCTCCTATCATATACGGCTTAAAAAAGTTCTCTATCTCCAATTACGACATCAGCAAACAAGCTATCTTTGTCGTAATACATGACGAGAAAACCGAAAGCTTCGACTGTGTCAGAATCTCTGAAATGAGAGAAGGCATCGACACACACGAGGCTTATATCTTGTGGTCGGCTAAGACGCTAGAAGCTGCAATGACTTACTGTATGTTCGCTTCAGGACATACATCTAGCTTAAAAGAACAAGAGGTATTTATATCTCTTGTTTCTGAGCACTTAGCTTTTGTTAAGGAAGTTGAGCCAATCGGAAATGGAAATGGTCTTCTTCATATGTCTAATAAAATATTAGAAGAAGGCAAGCCTATCGCAAAGGGCGGAGCTTTATTATACATGAATCAGGATAGCCTCCTGAGATATGTATATATAATTGACTTCAAGCAAATCTATAAAATAAACTCGGTAACATCTAAATAAACTTCACATTATGGAAAAAAAATTATTTTCAAAAGAAGCTATTACAGAAATGAAATTAGACTTCATATCAAAAAGAAAAGACCCGTCAGAATATAGCAGATTCCCAAAAAAAGTTAAGTTAATACTTGACTGTATGCTAGATGACACTTTCGAAGAGTGTCAAGCCGCTATCTACTATCTTAAGGAGATAGGCTGGACTGCAGATTACGACTTAGGCGGTGGTCTGCACAATGTAAGAAAATTAAATCCTAAAGAAGACAATATGCCGATTAATTATTACATGAAGGCTTTGTCCCCGTCTCTTCAGTCTACACTAAAAGACTGCATCAGAGATTACGACTTAACAGAATATGGATTCAATTACATTCAACTATCTAGCATATTATGTGTCGCCATATCAAGAAGCCTAAAAGATATAGGAGTTGTCTTATACTCGCATAGGGATATCGAACTATCAAAAAACATATCTGCAATAAGTGTACTGTTATTCTCGTACACTTCCGACCGCATATTTGACTATATGCACGAGTCAAACAAGACTAGGTATAATACTATCGCAGAGAGACTGTTAAATTCTCATGAGCCATTCCACAGAATGATAAGAAGAGCCTATCAGGAATTGGGCAAAGAAGGCTTTGAGGCTTTCTTAAAAAAACTTGCAACAGAAATAGAAAACTATAACGGAAAAATATAATGGAATATTCAAAAACAATAGACCTCTCAATCTTGTCAGCTGGGCGTGATTTCAGCAGACGTGCAGATTTTAAAAACAAAGAAGCTATACTGAAAAGTATAGTTTCTGATTACCCAAGCATCACTTTGTCATTCCCGAGACAATCTATGGCACAGTTAGTGTCAGAGAAGGGCAAAATAACTCTTTATATGAAGAAAGGGAAATACTATTTCTCTTCTGAAGAGTTAAAGAAAGATGGCTTTGCTATAATTACAGAGGAGAGCATTCGATCTCTAGTGGAGTGGATATTATGATAGTAATGACAAAAATACTTGCATCATGGAGTATAATTGTTGTACTCTTAACAATGTTTTCTTTTAAAATATGGAGAGACGGGAAAACCCTCTCCTTTGGACAATTTATTTACAAAAACTATGCAGGATTGATAATCTTTTCTGCAATAATATTAATAATAATCTGGAGCACGCACTGATGGAAATCTCCGCTGGTTCTAAATATTACGATGCTTGTGGATTTGTTGTACACATAGTACACGAAAATGATGAAGCTAAAAACGCATACTGTATGCTTTCATCAGAAGGGCATTTTTATAAAAAAGACGGAAGGTATAATTTACATAAGAGCAGCCGAGATCTGGTTGCTCTTATAGAGGAATCTCCGTCAGAAGATTCTCTAAGAGAGATAAATCTGGCTGCAGCTAAGATTGAAGAAGCTATATCAATTCTCAAAGAAGATCTTCGCTGGTCTTACTTTGTACTAAACTTCAAACAGGTAAAATCAAATTTCATGGAAGCATTCGATATGATAATAATGTACTCAAGATTGATTGTATTGACATCAAGAAAGTTGAAAAAATGAAAGATTCAATTAAAAGATTATTAATAAAATATCTTGTAAGAACTTACGGATATGAACTCGGAGAAGGTATGTATCAGCACGGATACGAGACTGGAAAAACAGAGGTTTATAAAAAAAGCCTATATAAACGGCTACGAGCAGTGTATGACCGACTTTGTCAGAAGGGAAGATCCAAAATACACGTTTCAATCTATATATGCAGTTGAGGCTGAAAATAGAAATCTTCAAGATACTATTGATAGTCTAAAGAAGAGAATATCCTATCAAGAGGATAGTGCTCGCAATGAAAGAATGGCACATGAGACTACTGTGAAGACTTATGTAAAAGGAATGATGCAATTTGAGGAAGAAAATAAAGGCTTAAAATCTCAAATCATATGCTTGAAATATTCTGCAACAATTGTAGATGCAATGCAAGAAAAAATAGAACATCTTAGACAAGATAATAATAATCTTAAAAAAGAAAATCAGGAGCTAAAAAAATGACAAACGAAGAAAGAATAGAATTGGCAAAAGGTTATTCAAAAGTAATCGAAGGTTTATTTTCGTCAGAACATTACAGATTGGCATTTTATAAATATTGTCTCGAAGGAAAGAGTCAAGACCTTTATGACGGAGTATGCTTTCTACTTGTCAGGTTTATAGACGATCTTCCTATAATGCGTGGATTAAGAAGACAGTCTGACATTATAGAATATCACAAGTTTTCATCTGAAATATTATCTATCTTCACTTTAGAGGATATGAAAATAAAATGTCTTGTAGAGCTTTATTCTTTTAAGAATAAAGACGGAGCTATGTGGTTCAGGAGCAACCGAGACAGAATAGAAGCTCTTAAAAAATCAATATTAAAAATCGAAGGTAGATAATTTAAAAATCAAATTAATATGAAAACATTAGAAGAAAGATTGAACGAAACAATCGAAGAAAAAGAAGCACAAATTCAAGAACTTCAAGAAAAAATTGAAGCTATTGAAAAAAACTCTGACTTACAAAAATTAGGATATCAAATGCACGAGTATTTTAAGGAAAGTGAATTGCAGAAAAAACTACCCGTTCCTCGTTTAGAAATGAGATTTAAACGTGTAAAATGGAGAGGCGATGACAATTGGTATAACGTGATCTGGAACTATGGTATAGTTTACAAGCATTATGCTGAAACGCATAATGACACAATGTTGTTTATCCCACTTTCACAAACAACTTCAATCGGTGGTAATGGTACTTTTAAATCACACTTCAGAGACGGTAGATTAGATACTCCGTTTCGAGACGGTGTTCATATTTTCGCAGAAAGTAAGTTGTTTAATTTACCTGCTTATATTATATGCGAAGAAATGAATATATCTCAAAAAATAGAATTAGAAATGGATATTACATAACAACTGTAGAAGATGTTACGCTCGTAGTATTGTGGCTAACGTATGGGAAAAGATGAAAAAGGAGTGAATCAGACTTCTTCAGGAGGCAATAATATATTTGATTCTTAAAAAAAATTAATATATCTTACTAAGTTTTAACATAAACTTACAGAAGGCTTTTAGTGTAAACTAAGAGCCTTTTTTTGTCGAAAAATCTGGGTGATATAGAGGTATATATCAGTGTATCAGGAAGTGAATTGGCTGACGCTTCAGATTGGTGGTACTTGTGCCAAGCTGAGGTTTGCTGTGTAATGCTTGGGTGTGAGGTGGCGTGGAGTGTGGGGTTAGGGTAGTGGGGGGGGGCACTTCTTCATTCCTCTAAATCGTCTAAGCCTCCCTAAAGGATTTTTTTGGGGGGCTTTAAGAAGTGGGGAATTAAAACGCCTTCGATGATAATAATTCAAAGAATTACTATCTCGACCTGTCGGCTAATAGGTCTCGGAAAGGATTTTTTTGGTAGGCTTGCTATATAAAATATTTAATCTTCAAAGGATTTTTTTGGGGGCTCTTCTTAATGGGAAAATAATATTCCTGGAAGGTCCAGATCTGGATTTTGAAAAAAATCTTGGATTAAAAAAAATAAATCTTGGATTAAAGATTAAAAATCTTATATTATTGAATACTTGAACATTAAACTATATAGCATTAAACTATATAATGTTTAATTACATATATTGTACATATATGTAATTAAATTGCATGGTCTGGATTTTTGACTTAAATAAAAAAACGTTATAAAATGGGCTTAAAAAGTATTAAGTAAAAACACGTTTGGAAGCTTTTGGAATTTAGAGTAAAGATTTATTTAAAAAATCTTTTATTAATGTTTGCTTTTATGCTAATCTTAGCATTATCTTTAGCTGTGCCGTTAGGCGCGTGTTCTTTGATTTATTGCTAAAGTTATGACTTTAATAATCGTATCGTATTAAAAAGGTAATCGGACGTAAACAATAACATACTTTATTTTATACATTATGGATTTAAAAACATTAGACTTCTCGGCTAAATTACTAGCTGAACAGTTCGTTATAGAAAACAAAGAAGGAATTAAAGAAGCTAAAGCTATCGTGGATTTGACAGATTTAGCTATCAAATTTAGAGAGTTTATCTCTAAATTCAATAGTGCTTCTGAAATTTCTGCAATTGCAGAAAGTAAAATTACAGAAAGTTCTTTTGCTAACGAAAGCAGTAACGAGAAACGCTACAAAGCGTTAAAAAATCAAAGAAACGAAAATGTTCAAAGATTTGCACTATGGGCGCAGTTTCGTTATTTGGTATCGATAGAGCTGACAAAGCAAAACTTTATCAGTACTGAAGAGCTGACAAAGCAACACGATTACAAAAGTATATACAACAGATATTCAAACTTGCCCTTTGATTATGAAACATTTGTTATGATGACAAATGACACAGAAAAGAGCAATTCATTTATTTTGTCTTTGTTGCCAAAAAGCGATAAAATCAAAAAAAGCGAAGGAACCGAAAAGCAGTTACTGAACGAAAAGTTCAGGGTCTTAGATTCTGTTTTCCCAAGCTTTGCCCCAGCTTTACTAGAAGAGTTTACGAAAGCTGGTGGGACGCAATCCAAGGGATATACCTTTACCTTCGCCTGGTCTGTCAATTTTCAAGATTCTTTCATAGAATCACAAAAGGCATTTGAAACCGTTTATTTAGACAGTATAGCGGAACCAAAAGCGGAACCAAAAGCGGTTAATCTGTCTGTTAAGTAAACTGTGTATAGTTTGCTTAATAGTTTTCAAAACAGTATAAGCGGTTTAATACTGCTTATATTGTTTCTGTTAATTATCGCTTACAAAAGCGGTAAAAAATAACCCTCATTAAGCCCTTAGATTTTAAGTTTAAGGGCTTATCTTTTTAAACCCTTACAATTTACCCTTATGAATCATTTATCGAAAGAATTAGAAAAATTAAGATTAACGCAAAAAGTTCAATCTAAGGTACTATGCTTAGAGAATATGCTAAGCCCCATTTTAGAATATGAAAAGTTCAATGGTGAAAAGGACAGCTTCGGCAATAGCCAAATAAACAACATAAGAAACGAGCTAATCAAAGCTCAAAAGGAACTAAAAGAAATTAACTCGTAAAATTAAACAATTTAATAAGACTCATTAGTATTAATACTTTTGAGTCTTATTTTTTGCTCAAAAACATAACGTATCACTAGTATAGTTTGCGAACGCCGCTTATTCCTATATTAGTTTACCGTTAGAAAAAAAACACGTTAGGTTTTGCCGCCCCTTATTCGACCAAAAAAATACGTTAGGTTTGGATGTCCTAAGGTAGCCTCCCCCTAAACTCCACAAAATCCACCGATCCATCCAAGAATTTTTTTACTCGCCCCCTTCCCAACTCCAACAACTTCCAAAATCCTATCCAAAAGTAATTTGCCCTCCTCCTAATTCGCCAGTCTCTCCAATTCACGACAAAGCAAACCTCAGTCTGGGCAAGATGCGTAAGCCTACGGTAAATCTTCTATATTCTGCCTCCTGAGATAGTGATATAGCGATATATATCAGCGATCATCTCGACCAAATTTATCGCCAAGCCTTCTCTCATTTTCATTTCCTCTTCACATTTATAAGTAAAATCTTCAATCTGCTTACGCTTTTTTACTTAAATTGCGGCTTTGTTATAGTGCCTCCTGAATGTAAAGTTTCTTTACACGTGTTTTTAAAAATGCCGTTTCAGTTGTTTAAATGGCGATTTTGCCTTCAAAGTGTAAGATTTTTTTACAGTCCAATACAGCCTTTTGTAAAGTTTTTTTACACCTATTTTGACCTTTTGTAAGATTTTTTTACACTTCATAACGTGTTTTATAACGTATTTTTGCCCAAGTGTAAGATTTTTTTACACCATTTTGGTCTTTTGTAAGATTTCTTTACACTCTGAAGTTCAAAGTGTAAGATTTCTTTACATAGGCTAACCTTCTGATATTATTGTACTTAGTGCGTTTTTTACGTTATCTTGGTTAAGTAATTTTGCTCTTTTTTTTTATTTCTTCGCTTATATAATTATTATATATATTTATATATATATAAATAAATATTATATTATATTATATTATAAATAAACAAGTTTATTTATAATACTACTTCTACCATATATAAATAAAACAAGTTTATTTATATATTCTACTACGTGCGCGCGAGAAAAAAATTAAATTGCCGTTTATGCTAATTTTATATACATTCGATTTTTAACGAACTATACAACCCACTCAGGAGGCAAAATATGGAAAATCTTCAAACTACAGAAACGAGAATTACTTCTTATGCTAACCTTACAGAATATGAGCAACATCTCGTAGACGAAAACAAGGTATGCGGAGCGGCAAAAGGCGATGGCGGAATATGTATGTCAAGAAACCTTTATGACAATGGCAAGTGTAAGTTTCATGGCGGCAAATCTCCTTCCGGAGTAGACCACTACAGAGCCGGAAGCTTAATGTATTCTAAGCACATTCCAACTCGACTAAAAGACCGATTTCTTCAGCTGGCTCAAGACGATGATATAATGTCAACAAGGTCAGACATGGCGCTTATAGCTTCTCGCGTAGAAGAGCTATTAGAGAAGTCTGACTTTACTGCTGGAAAAGAAGACTTTGAAAAGATAGTATTCCAGTTTACACGCTTTAAATACGCTTCATCTATTGGCGATGCCAAAGGAGCTAAAACAGCCATGAACGAATTAGGTCTTCTGATAGAGACGATAAACAAAGATATGTCGATCTGGACAGAGATATACGAATCGCTTGAACTCAAAAGGAGATTAGCTGAAACAGAAAGACGCAGACTTGAAGCGCTTTCTTTGTTCATCCCAGTTGACCGAGTCATGACAATGATGACTTCTCTATCCAATATTGTTCAGCGACATATTGAAGGAACTTCAGGAATGTTAATGACAGACAAGCTCGTTGCAGAAACTATTAACAAGATAGCGAAGGATTTCGAGGCTATGACAAGAAAACAATAACTATTGCATTTTATTCAATTTGTCCGTAAACTAACTCTCGTACAAGTAAAGTCAACAAAAATAATCAAAAAAGGAAATACGACCATGACACGCAAGCAAATAAATAGCATTTTTACAGAAGAAGTAGCATTCGTTGTTTCTCCTGAAGAAGTTACAGTATCGAACCCAATCGAAGCTGGATTTGCCTATGCTATGCGCAATGGCGAGATTTCTGGCATTATTAAAGAACTTGATTCTGAGATTGGATTCATGGGCGAGAAGTTTGCAGATACCAGATCTGGATTATCATACTTCCCTGACGGAAGATTTTTATCGTCCCCAAATCACGAGTCTCCATACGACCTTGTCAAAAAGGTAGAGAAAGAGACATACACAACAACTTCAGATGGCAAAACCGAAAAAACAGCAGACTAGAATAGGCGCAGGTTACTCGTTAGCAGAAAACGATGTAACCTCATTTTTTAGCAAGTCTATTAGAGCCAAGCACGAGGCTACTCAAAACGTACCAGACTATAAAGACTTTTTTCCAGAAGCTTTTTCTGTACTCGAGCCAAACACTCGTTATCGACACAATTGGCACGTTGATTATTTCTGCGACTTACTTCAATCGGAAGCAGATAGAATAGCAAGAGGACTTCCCAAGACTCACGACTATGTTATCAATATGATGTTCAGAAGCCTGAAATCATATATCTTCACAATTATATTTAACGGATGGGCTTGGGCTAAATACCCATACTTGCGATTTGCATCTGCTTCTTATGCTCACGACCTATCCATAGAACACGCAAACAAGACTCGCCAGCTTATAAAAAGCGATTGGTACAAGTCTCACTTTGGCGATGTGTTCCAGATCGATGCTTCTCAGGATAGCAAGGCTTATTTTTCTAATAGCATGGGAGGCGAGAGAAAAGCCGTTTCTGTTGGAGGTCAATTCACTGGCTCAGGAGGAAATTTCTTGATAATAGATGACCCAGTTAAGCCTCCTGATAAAAATGCTTTGGGCTTTAAAGAAGCAGATATTATCACTACCAATAGCTGGTACTCTGGCACAGCCTTTTCTCGATTGAATAATCCAGAAGTTGATATTCGTATAATCTTGATGCAAAGGGTACATAACAACGACTTGTCTGGATATGTATTGTCATCTGACAATAAAGACAAGTATATGCACATCTGCGTTCCAGGAAAGCTGTCAAAAGACTTGAAGCCAGAATACTTAAAAAAATTCTATCTTCCAGACAATAAGACTGGCGACTTGCTCTTTTTCAAAGAGAGGTTTTCTTCAGACGTGCTTCAGGTATTCAGAAACGAACTCGGAGATAACTATCATGGTCAGGTTCAGCAGACTCCTACAAGTGAGACTGGCGCCAAGTGGAAAGAAGAGTTCTTTAGCATTATAGACGAAGACTTAATGCCTGAAAAGAAATTCTGGGAAGCGCATATCAATGGATGGGATCTCGCAACCACATTAAAGAACGAAGGATCTTCCTCTGCTTATGCAAAAGGCTTCATATATCAAAACGCTTTGTATATAACAGACTCGGACTATCGCTGGCTGGAATACCCCGAGCTTATTGAATGGATTAAAGAGACAAAAGGCGTTCACTATATTGAGAACAAATCTTCTGGATTGCAGGCAGTGCCTACTCTTAACTCAGAAGGTGTTGAAGCTATATCTGTCGATAATAAAAACATGGATAAGATAGCGCATACAAAGTCTGCTACTCACAAAGCTAAAAGGATGAAGATTTTTATATCGTCAAAGATATATGACAAACTTCTATTTGATAGAATAAACGGAATCTGCGAGTTCCCAAATTCTGTAAAGGACGATGTTAATGACGCCTTCTGTATCCTTATAGACGAAGCCTACAAGATGATTGGCAATTTTGACGATGATTTAGTACAAGACGATTCTTTTGGGTCTGCTGTCTATGGCGTTCATGGGTACGCAAGCGAAACAGATTTCGATTCTAACGGCTTAGAAAATGATGACCTATGGAATGTATCAATTTAAAAAAGATAAGCGCTTAGGTGGCAAATTTGAACGCTATTTGAAAACAATAAGCAAATTAGCACCTATTGTTTTACTATTTTTTTTACACTATCTTTTGAACGTATCAAAAAAACAATTTTTATTCATTTAATCAGAAGGAGTCTAAATGGCTTTCAATATCACTCAAATAGAAGCTTTAGAAACAGCTACTTCAATGTATCGTGTAAAATACGATTCAATCTTGTCTGATAGTACTTATCGCCCAGAATATGTAAATTCAGACTCTGGGTCTGCAGCTCTAATGACACGAGAAAAAGCATACAAGGTTGCTGATATTCTTGCATCAAAAGTTACCAATGCCAAAAATATTGAAGTTCAATTAAAGGCAGTTGGGCAATATGGAGCAGACGAATATAGAGTTATTTTCTCTGGAGCTGTTTTAGACGTTTCTGGTTATACAGAAGTAGTTTAACGAATCTTCTTTCATAAGTCATAAGGGGCTCGGCATTAGGTTTGGTTTTTGTGAAGATTTTCCATTCCTTTTGTCGAGTTTTTTTATATATACGTTTTTCTTTATTCACTATACATATTCTAAAAGTATGTTAAATTCAAAGCCAAGAAATGAAAACTCTTGGCTTTTTTTATTTTACATCGAATCCGTTTTCTTCGAGTAGCATTTCAAGCTCTTCGTCTGATATGTAAAACCACTGTCTTGTTTCATCTGTGAATGTTTTCTTGTCCATAGAAAACTCTGTGTTCATAATAAGCTCTATTGAAACTTCTGTCTTATACTGATTCACTCCTTTTACAAAAACCTCTACGTCAAAATCCTCAAGCATCTTACCTGTAAAACTCAAGTCAACGCTAAGAGTATTTAAGCCATTGTACTTGCGCCTCCATCCTTCGTACCCAAGATTGAAAACTGGAACTGGCTTTGGTAGTCCAGACTTTATTCTCTTTTCTCCTTTTTTCTTTGGGCTTCCGAACTTCCAATCTCTTTTGTCTATTAGCTTTCCGCTTATATACATCTCCCTTTCTTCGCCTTTGCCTTGTATCACAACATCGCCAAGCTTGTATGCGGCTATTGGATTCCAGGAGTAATCCTTTTTAGCAAACTCTCCAGATGCAAACATTCCTTTTTCTACTCTATCGAGAATAAATCCTCGTATAGTAAATCTTAAGTCTTCTATGTCTTCTATTGCGTCTCTTTTTGCGCCCTTTATCACTAGGTCGAGCTCGTCTCGGAGCTCGCCTAGCGCTTCAAAGTTTACTTTCATTTGTCTGCTATCTTGCCGCCATCTTTGCGAGTTTCTTTTCTTTTCTCAGGCTCTTTACTTGCGTCAAGTCCCTTTTTCTCAAACTCTAATTTAAGAGAATCTTCGCCTTCCTCGACTATAAGAATATCCATTTCCTCTTGGAATTTCTTTTTAGATACCTTTAGATTTAATCTTCCTGCTGATTCGTATTTTTTCAATACATCCTGGAAGTTCTTTTTCTTTGGAACTTCAATAGCAAAGCTGATATTTGTATAATCATAATCTGGATAGTTAAACTGAATATAAGGCTTCACTATGCCGTCTGTGATCGACTCTGCAATTATCTCGCAATCGTCAATGGTATTATCAATCTCATCTTCTTTGTATGTGGTTACGGCAGAATATCCTCCGCCCGACATTGAAGTTGTTGCAGATTGACCAAGTATAGCTACTTCGCACTCTGTATTGGTTAAGCCTATAAGCTTCTCGAAGATGTCAACATTTCCGTTAGCAGCATTTTGAATCTTATAATCCCATCCTTCAAACAAGACTCCGTATCTACTTTTACCGATATTTGTCAAGAATTTCTCTACGTCTTTCTTGAACATCTTGTATTGGTTTCTTGGAAGGCTTACTGTAGAAACTGGATAGCCATGAATCTCGGAATATTGAATCCAATTCTTAATGGCATAATACTTCACAATGAACATCTTGAGAACAGGTCTTAAAACTCCTGCAATATCATAAAAGCCATCATCATCAGAAGGGACTACTCCAAAGACTTGCCCAGAATTCTGAAGCTCTTCAGCAGACCAATATTTATCTCCGTTTGTAATTAATAGCTTTCCGAATGGAAGTTCTGGGATCTGGGAAGAGTTATTCATCTCTACCCTTGCGTGTGCAATAGGCGTAGGTTCAAGTGGAATTATCTTTCCATTTTCCTGAGTCCAGTTATTTAGAAAAAACTTAGCTCCGTATAGTATGCCTTCTGAAGAAGACTTTATAAGGCGTTTCATCTTATACTTCTTAAATACCATTCTAAGGTCTTTCAGAATCTCTTCTGTTCTTGGGTCTGTCTTATCTTCGGCTTCAAGTTTCCACGCATATCTACTTGGAGCATTTTTTCTTTTAGCTACAATTCCTCCGATGCGAGTATCGTATGCTACAATTTTTTTGTAAGTCTCGAAGATTTTCCACAGATGCCCATCTGCTGCTTCGTCAAATACGTTTTTGAGTTTCGAAGGAGTTAATTCCTCTTCGATCTCATCTCCTCTATTTATCTGAGAGTTAGCCAATATAGAAGATTCTTTTATATTGTCTTCGGTAGGAGCGAATATTCTTTTCTCTCTACGTCTTCCGATAATAGTCCGAGTTGGTCTGTTTGTTCTTGTTATTGCCATATTAAAAATAATTATAGATTAATCTTAATTTATGCTTAATATACGACTGTGCAAAACTAATAATTTATAACGCTTAATTTTCTACAATGGAAGAAATCGAAGTATTAAACGAAGGTCTTTACTATACTACAGTAGATGGATTTTCCCTATGGATCTCCAAAGGTCAGGCTGGAATACTAACTTCAGATGTTCCAAATAGTGTAGAAATAAACAATGACAAGATAAAAGATGCACTATTCGCAGCAGAGACGCTAGTTGACAGTTATCTAAATACTGGTAACTATATAGTTCCAGTTCCAGCAGAATCTAAAAGGTCTATTTACCTTCTGAGAATAATTTGCTATTCAATCGCAGCTTATGAATTGTACTCTTCAAAAGGAGTTAATACAGAACAGTATTATAAGCATAAGGCTACTTTATTGCAACTCGAGAAGATAGCGCTTGGCTCTATACTTCTTGTCGATGCGATTCAGTCTACAGATCTTCTTGTGTCTGGGGCTTTATTGCCTCCTGATTACATACAAGACGAAGTTGGCGAATACGGGCGAAGGATGAATATATGACATATCAGGAATTACAAGAGTTCGATTATCCTTCTGAAATAGAGAAGCAAGCGAGAGACCTTGCTTTAAAAGTATTTGGAGAAGCTTTTATAATAGAGATAAATCACGAGACTTTATCGGCTGATATATATAAAAAATGCTTGAATGGAATACAGACAAACGGAGCTCATATAATAATTCGCTCCTTCTCAACTGTATATTCAGACTCAAGTACATCTGGAAGCTTTTCGGAAGCCACAGAAGGAGTTTCTATATATGTTGCAGTTTCTAAGATTTATTCTCAGCAGAATACTAAAAATTTGCCAAGAAGAGCAAATGCGATAGTTAAAAAAATATGGGGGAAGTTAAGTCCAAATCCGATAAGCCTTCCTCCTAAACAAATTTGCTACTTTAAAAAGAAGCAAAGAAAAACCCTCTTCAATAACGAAGAAATGGATATGGTTCAACTTGACCTATCCATAAAATATATGGAGTACTAATATGCCTATTATAAACATATCTGGCGTAATCGGGTGGGATGTAAATCCTTCCGAGTTTGTGCTTAGCCTTGACAAGGCAGTTGCTTCTAAAGAAAAGACAGAGATAAGAATTAACTCAGGAGGAGGTTCTGTTTACGCTGGATGGCAGATGCACTCTGCTATCAGAAGAGCTGTTCAGAAAGATGCCGAGATAGATATTATCAATGATTCTTTTTCAGGAAGTATGGCTACTATTCTAATGACTGCTATTCCAAAAAATAGCCCTAATGGCAAAGTCAAGATGCAGCGAACTGCTATGCACTTCATTCATATGCCTTCAGGTTTTGCTTGGGGTACAGAGGATGAAATGGAGCTAGAGCAAGAACACGTCAAAAAAATTGGAGATATAGGCTCTTCGATGTATTCGGAGAGAACTGGACTCAATAAAGATTTCTGCCTGAAGGTAATGCGGTCAAATGCTTACTTCACTGCGGAAGAATGCTTGACAATGGGATTCGTAGACGAGGTAGTAGATGGAGACGTTTCTACCGAGCCTATACCAGTTAGGCAGATGTCAGACCTTTATAAAGAAGCGCCTAATAACGTTAAGGCTATGTTGCTATTCGCAAATAATCAGCCTAACTTAGAAATAGTCAATAAAAATGGACTTTACACTCCATTAAACAACAAATCAATAATGTTCGAGGAATCATGGAAGAAATTCTTAAAGCACTTGGGTTAAGCTTAGACAGCAATGCTGCTCAAGCTATTATGCGAGTAAAAGAAATTATGTCTTCTCAGGCTGACCTTCGCGACACAGCAGCTGCAATGACTAAGCGAGTTACAGAACTCGAAGAGCAAATCTTAACATTCTCTAAGAATGTACAAGATGTCAGAGTTGAAGCTATGGTTCGTCAGGTTCAGAATGAAAGTGGCAGATTTTTAGGTAAAGAGTCTTTACCTAAGCTTGAAGCAAAAGCTAAAAAATACGTTGTAGCTTCTACAGAAGAAGATAGAAATTCTTTAATGGAAGATATGAAAACAATTTGTGTTGCTCATGGAGTAAACATGACATTGCGTAAAGAGTTATCTGGAGCGTCAGAGTCTGAAAGAGACGAAGATGACGACACAGGCGAGCTTGATAAAAAAGTAAGCAAAATTATGAAGATCGACAAAAATATGTCTTTTGAGGCAGCTACTCGCATTGCACTAAACGAAGAGAAGTTCTCAAAATTCATTTTAGAAAATAAAGGAGCTAAGTAATGCGCAGAGAGATTATTGTAAGCGGAACGGTTAAAGCTGCTACTGCATTAGAAAAAGGTATTGCAGTTAATTCTGCTGGAGCTATTGTTACATCTGGAGTTCCATTTGGATTTACTCTTGACAAAGCAGACGCTGGTGTTTATGTTGCAGTTGTAAGACTAGGCTTTGCTCCAGTAGCAAGAATATTGTCTGGTGGAGCATTTGGCGAGCAGTTCGCAGTTGGAGCAGGTGGGCTAGTTTCTGCTGCTACTACAGCAAATAGAGTTGTTGGCACTCTTCAAGGCGCTAATAGCGGAGCAGGTGAATTAGCACCAGCTTGGGTAAACTGCCTTGACGTAAACATATTTTAATTAGGAGTTAAAAGGTGAGTAATTATCTAAAAAAGAACAAGGTATTAACAAACGTTTATTACCAAAAAAGTCTTGGCGAGCCAGGAATTGGAGGAATGTTAGCTCCTCTTGTAAAGTCAGACCAGCTTTCTGGTGACTTTTACAGAGTTGACCGTTCTAAATCAGACAAATCTCCAGACGTAACATTAGTAAGAGCTCCAGGTTCTGCAGGTCAGCGCCAAGAGAGAAAAGGTCGTTCAATTGATAACTTCAGATGCGTTGACCACGTACTTACTGAAGAGATTCCTTTTGAATTACTTGAAGGAACTCAAGAGTTTCAAGTTATCGAAGAGCAAATGCAAACTGCAAGCGACATTGTTACTGCAATTAAAACTGCACATGAGAGAGAAGTTCACGATATTGCATGGGCTGCAAACTTAGGAGCTTTTAAATCTCTATTAGGCGGAGGTCATACTCCAACTGTTAAATGGGATGCCGCAGGAGCAGCTATTAAAGCTGACTTGTTAACTGCAAAAGATGCGGTTTACAAGAAAACTGGCAAGCGTGCAAATACTGTCGTAATGTCTACAGAAGTCTTTAATAAGATTTCTACACAAGACAATGAGATTCGTGACGTAATCAAGTATACTCAGAACGGAATGGTAACACTCGAGAAATTAGCTTCTTACTTAGAAGTTGAAACTTGCATTGTTCCTTATTTCTTAGCTGACACTACTCCAGGCGTTTCTGAAGAAAAAGACTTCTTATGGCAAGGAGACCATTGCGGTGTTTACTATGTAGATAAATCTTCTCAATCTCGTCAGAAAATAACATTTGCTACTACTTTTTATTATGACACAATGAAAAGACGCTGGATGCAGGTTTATACTGGATATAGCGAAGAAACTGAGTCTGAAGAAGTAAAAGTATCTGCTTTTTGGGACTTGAAGGTAATCGACAAGGAGTGCGGTTACGGTATAGCAGACGTATTGGCATAGTCTGGAGTTTCAAATGTATTCTTTTAAAAGATCATTCGAAGCATTAATCCTTATCGAGGGTGGTTATGCAAATCACCCCTTCGATAAAGGAGGAGAGACTGCATACGGAGTTACAAAAACTACTGCTAAGGCTTTTGGATACGAGGGCGAAATGTCAGAAATGACTCTTGAGCAAGCGCAGCAAATCTACAAAAAAGGCTATTGGGACAAGATTAAAGGAGATGAAATATCTGCTACTTCTGAAGTCATAGCTAAGGTAGCGTTTGAAATTGCAGTTCACAGAGGAGTTAAAGATGCTTCAGTTTTTCTTCAGAAGGCTTTAAATGCTTTCAATAGAAACGAGATAGACTATAAAGATATTAAAGAAGATGGTTCTATCGGAAGTAAAACCATAGAAGCTTTAAAGTCTTTAGCGTCAAAAAGAAAGCTTGAACAAGTCAATCATGTAGTATCTACTTTTATGATTGTTGAACACGCATACGAGTTAAATCGCTTTGCAGAAAAAGATAAAAACCAAGAAGCATTCATGTTTGGATGGTACTTGAATAGAATCAAATTAAATTGGGAGACCAAATAAATGGCTGCATCTTCTCAGATAGCGCATAGAGATAATTATACTTTCTTCCCAAAGGAAGTATTTCTCACTCCAATGGAAGCCTTTTTAGGTGCAAATCCATTGGTAAAATCATTTGCAGATTTGAATAAAACAAATTCTGTAGTATTCAATCAGATTGGCGATGAAGGAAACTTTATCATTAATGAAGATGGAATTGAATTTACAAAGACAAAAACTTCAGCAGAGATTAAAGCTCTTGTTCGTTCAGGCATCGGAAGTCTTGACGACAGAACCATTGAACGATCTCTTGAAGTTACTATCAATGTAAACGGCTCTAGCCACGAGTTAGATGCTATTGTAGACGGAGGTAATCCTATTGTTGAAGTAGATACCAATGTATCTTTCTCTAAAAACAATATTGAAGGAGCAGTTCTTACGGCTTCTATAACATCCCCTGCTACCGATTCTGTCGATGGATCTGCAATAGCTTTAGTAATAACAGCTCCTCCAGTAGGCGGAGTTCAGGCTACTGGAACTGCTGTAGTTGTATCTGAACTTGTTACAAGTGTCACTATAACAAATCCTGGCTCTGGCTATTTGTCAGCTCCTTCTTTGTTTATTGAGGGAGATGTTAATAACATATTTCTTGGAACTACAACTATCGGAGTTGCTCCAAGTAAAGTTGCTGCTGCTGGGTATGTTCCAAAAGAACGCCTTGTTAAAACAAAATGGGTAATGACCCTTACTTCATCTTTAGGAGATGAAGACGAAGGAGACTTGTACACAATTTGTCCTAAACTTGTTGCAGTAGATAAAGACAACATGAACCCAAGAAAAGGAGAAAAAGCCTCCACAGTATTGACTCTTCGTGGTCTTGTTCTTCTTAATCCTGCAGAGTTAGCTGCAATGCAAGCTTACTATGCTGGAGTAAATGAGACAGAGTTAATCTATCACTTTAACGCAGCTGATACTCTTTACAGCGAAGCTTAAAAAATTATGATACCATCAGACAAACAAGTCTTGGTCGTCAAAAACGTCTTCTTAAATGAAGACGTTTCTTTTTCTATTAATGGAGACTGCTATATGTCTATCATTAAAAAGATTAGAAAAAGAGAAGACCTTCACAAAAAATACAATGAAGTCCAAAAACAAATTAAGGACTTCGAAGAATCGAAAGAATGGAAATCTCACCTTTCGAGAAAAGCCGATATTGACACATTAATAAACTCCATTCGTTCAGCGACAGACGAGGATAAATCTTCTGCGATAGATATGCTTCAGAAGGAAGTAGATAATTTTAAATCTTTGATGCCAAAGAAAAGCGAAGAGTTATATTCAGAACTTACAAGTATTGACTTAAAACTTACAGACTTATCCTACAAGATAGTATATGCTATACTTGAGCCATCTGACAAGAAGTATTTAATAGACTATGAAAACAAAGAAGACCTTATTGACGATTGTGTCAATACTATTGCAGACTTTGATTTTATCATAGCTTTTTTTTTGAGTGCTTATACTTCCTATACAAGCTCGCTTCAGGCAATGACCTTCCGACTTATAAAACAGGAATAGAAGTTAATTCCGTACCAAAATTCTTGTACAAGCCTATTGAAGTGAATGATGCTATCAATAGGCTTTTTTATTTATTGAATATCCATACTTTACCTTTAAAGACTTTATCTTATAGTCAAATTCGGTCTTATGCCTTTGCTAAATCAGAAAGTAATGGTATTGTAAGCCTTAAAGATTTTGATGCCCTTATAACGGCTATTTCATATTGCATAAATTCCGAAAACAATAAACTTCGAATGGACTTCATAGATAGAACAAACAACTCGTTTAAAGAAGAGATGAACCCAAAGTCAAAAGAAGTTATAGCATACAAAAGAAAAGCTTCTCAAGAGGCAAATCGAAAAATGGCAAGTAAATTAAATATTAAATAATATGGAAAAGAAGCAGATAGACCTCAAGGTAAACGTAATAGGAGATATCGAAAGAATCGACAAGATAGCAAAGGAGATGCAAAAGATTGTTGATGTCGGGAAGTTTATTGAAAAAAGAGGTAGTTCTAGTTTTAATGAACTTTCAGTATCAGACAGAAAATCTTCCATAACTCAAAAGCTTGCTGCGATAGATGTAAAAGTAAAGCGCAAAGAAATAAACACAGTAGAAGAACTTGACAAAGCTTATGAAGAACTAAATGGCACTTTAGAAGAGCTCAGAAAAGACCTTGTAGCTACAGATACTATTGAGAGGAATATTTTAAATAATCATACAAGATTAACTAAAGCTATCTTAAATAGGATAGCAGCTCAAGAGAGACTAAACAAGGCTAATTCAGAAGTAAAGCCAAAGTCTGCTTCTGAAATGAACGTAAGCGAAAGAGCATCAAGATTTAATTTGCCTACAGTTTCAGTCCCTTCTGAAGTAGCCAAAGTCGAAGATAGGACATCAAAGTTTAAACTTCCGCCTTCCATATCCGAAGTAGAGACAAGTATAAAAAGAGCTACTGGACTGACTCAAGTTCAGGCTGTGCCAAATCTTCAAGTCGTACAAAGATTGTATGCGAAGATAAAACGAGACATAGACGAGATTAGAGAGTCTGGGATTAGCACTTTAGATATTAACATAAAGTATCAGAAGGCTTTAAACGCTTCTGTTGAACTTGTTAATAAAAGACTTAAAAAAGAAAAAGAACTTACAGAAGAATTAAAAAGACAAACAGAAGAAGAGAAAAAGAAAAACTCAGTAAAAATTGAAGCTCCTGCAAAGCCGTCTGTACCTTCATTGAAAAAAGAATTTAGCGAAGGAATGGCAACTGTAAAACTTGCTCAAAAAGAGGGATGGGCTAGCCCAGAGCAGGCTAATGCTCAACTTGAATCATTAAGACCGATACTCAGAGAGATTGAAGCTTCTGGAGAAAAGGTAGCTACTTTAGAATTGAGGTTGTCTGAAGCTATTTCTAAAAACATCAAGCTTATAGAGAAAAAAGCAGAAGCTGCAAAAAAACAAAAAGAAGCCGAAGAAGAAGCAAATCTCGGACAACTTATTACGCTTCCGCCTCCTGAAAGGCAGTTGACAGACTCTCAGAAAAAAGGCAAGATTACTAATATGATGGGGCAGATAGATCTCGATGTAAAAACCGAGACTATAAATAGCATTGCAGTTCTTGAAACTCGATTAAGAGACGTTAGAGAGGAGATGCAAAGACTTGAAGCCGCTGGCATAGATATGGAGGCTATGAATATAAGAGTGGCAAAGTCCGAGCTTACTCTTCGTAAAAGACTCGAAGAGACAGAATCTGCAGCGAGAAAAAGAACCGAAACTGCTGAAGCTGCGAAAGCCGCGCAATCTGGAGCTGGTCAATTTGGAGGAAACTTTTCATCAGGAGGTGGAACTCAATTTGACAATCAAGATGTAGACAAGTATGCAAATTACTTCATGTCTCAAGCTGGATATATTGTTCAGGATGCTCCTTACGGATTTAGAGGTATTGCCAATAACATCTCGCAAACTGTAGGTTCTTTTGATTTCTTAAAGAAGTCTGTTGAAAAATATAATATTGCAGCGAGGGCTGCTGGCAAAGGAAACGAAGATATGATAAGCGTCTTCGATGTTCTTAAAAATAGCCTTAAAGGACCTGGAGGTCTTATATTCTTAATGGGCTCAGTTCTTCCTTCTGCTATTCTTTTTGCAATGGAAGCATGGAGAGCTTATGAGTCTACTCAAGAAAAAGCCACAGAAGCTACGCTTGATTATCTTCCATCTATATCGTCTATTTCAGATGCGCTATACAAGGTTAAGTCAGAAAACATTGGTGAAGACTTTGAGCTTATTCCCGAAAGGCTTATTCCAGAAGGTATTAAAAATTCTATAAAAGAAGTTTCGGACGAAATAAAAAACCTTCAAAATGTTTTTGACGAAGCAAAAGCTAAAGGGAATAAAAACATTTTATTCATTAATGATGGCAATTCTATTGTCCAGCCAATAGAATACGTAGAAACAAGATTAAACTCCCTTAGATCTACATACGAAGGTATGCAAATGGCTCTAAGGTCTCCTATATTTTTGGATATAAAAAAGAAGATTGACGAAGTAGAGTCTCTTGAAGGGTATGTTACAGATACAAAAAATGCAATAAAAGAGATAGAAGAAGCAGTATCTAATAAAGAACTTGAAAACATGAAATACGTAGATACTAAAGTTTCTCCAGTAGGAATGGTTAGTATAAAATATGTACCAGAAGGCGATACTAAAGAAGTTTCAGAGTTAAAGAAAAATGCAGAAAAAATGAAAGAAGCTCTCAAGCTGCAATCTGAAGAAATTGCAAAGAAAAAATCAGAAATTAAAGCTGAACTTGGTGCGCTTAATTTAGACGAGGGAAGACTTTCTTATAAAGAAATATCTACTTGGATGAAGAATGAATATGATAAAAATCTTAAAATATTCGAGACTTCATTAAGAGCAGAAAATGCAACTATGATCTCAAGCTATGACAAAAGAGTAGAAGAGCTTAAAGCTCTGAAGCAAAAAGAACTTGACGAACTTGATTTATTTAAAGGAAAGTGGACTGGCAAAGAGATTGAAAGAAGAAAAGAAGAACAAAAGATAAATAAAAAATACGATGACCTTATAACTGGAGCTTCTCAAAAAAATAGAACTGCAATACTTTCTACTAAAATAGCAAAAATAAATGAACAAATAAAACTCGAGACAGACTCTGGCAAAAAGATAGAGCTTATACAAGATAGACAGCAAATAGAAAAAGAGCAGTCTTTAATATCTTCTAGCGCAAAAGAAGCAAAGCTTGATTCTGAATCAAAGAAAGACCAAGTTGAAAGAGAAATCAAAAACAAGAAGGAGATTGCAGATATAGAAAAAAGAGTTAGCGATGCGAGATACTCCTCTGTGTATCTTCACCT
>Ga0210052_1000219_pt1 | contig 47902 bp, 45 predicted proteins | sample CryGeymeta201508_FD_183976 | JGI IMG/M metagenome (GOLD analysis project Ga0210052, IMG submission 183976) | Groundwater microbial communities from Crystal Geyser aquifers in Utah, USA - Crystal Geyser metaG 2015-08 (SPAdes) (version 2) | ecosystem: Environmental > Aquatic > Deep subsurface >...
TTTCAGACCCTTTCGGGGATTTTGAAAGCAGTTTTAAAAACAAACAGGAAGGCTATATTTTAAATTCAAACCACTCCCCCGTTGTAAATCAAGGTGATGCCTTGCTGCACATTGGTTTTGATGAATAGCGCTTGTTAACACACAAAAGCAACAAAACCACAGCCGTTTTCACACATCTAACGGCAAAAAGCTTTGTTTAACTAAAAGGCCCTTTTGATGATTTGTAATGAATTATTTATATATTTGATTAAAATAAAGTATGTGAATTTTCATACCTACCTACCTTAAATGGATAGATAAGTATGATGGAGTCATACCTATAAGTAAGTTAGGTGCAAGGCTACGAAAACCGACACAACTGACAACTTATCGACAATTTCAGTTTAAAAACGTGTGAATTTGTTTAAATTTGCAAATAACAAAAAAAGTAAAAAAGATGCCGAAACCAGGTTTATACGGAGTAACACATTCAAACAGAGATTTTACCCAAGCCGACACTTGGGGTAAAAATCAATTTAACTCTTCATTTCCTGCTGGTTTGACAAACTTTCTTGCGTCAAAAGGTTTAGACAATGTTTATTTATACCTTGACAAAGACCTAAAAGTAAAACACGGAAAAATATCAACAGAAGACCTTTTAGGTATTAATCCAAGTTCAGATGATTTATTCTTTTCATTTGAAAGTCCTTACACACCCTATCAGCAATTAGTTATAGGTAGTCTTCCAAGAGTAGATTTAGTTACCCAATTAAGAAGTAACGGACAATGTTTGCGACCAATAGAAGTAAAATTAACAGCATTACCCGACAATTCAACTTGCCATTTAGGCGAAGACTACTATGGTTGTGAAATCGTTATTAGACCTGACACAATTGTATATTTGGCTTGTAGTATAGTTGCAAACTTCAAAGACTATCAAAAAGGTTTAGCAGTCATAATCGGTAAGAATTTTGACAATATTGAAGACTGGACTGATGGTAATTCTGTTTGGTCATATATTCCCGAAATGATTTCGGCAATTGACAAAACTATACTATCAATTATAGAAAAACAAGAGCCAATTTTGATACAACCCATTTGGAAAACAAATGGCAAGTCACCGAAACTTGCTGATAATTGTTTAGATGTTTTCATTTGGTCGAACTTTGCTTTTACTCAACTTTTTGTTGATGTTGCACGTGGAGAACTAAAAGAAGGAGCAAACAGAATTACACGACAAGTAAGAACCATTATTTGGCTTTTCAAAATGCTTTATGATTTTTCAAAAAATGGACAAATCAATCACCATAAAATAATTGATGAACTTTCTTACAACACAAAAAACGATAAAGCATTTGCAGTAAGTGGCAGAATTACACACAAATATATGTCTTGCCCTGAACTTACAAACCCAAGAATTAAACAAAATGAAATCAAGAATATCATTTTGGGTGGCGGACAAAATTTGTTAAGTCCAGAAAGACGATTTGATGCAATTATTTATAACTCACCCGAACTTTTTACATAATGGAAATAGTAGATTTATTTTCAGGTTGTGGTGGTTTATCACTTGGTTTTCAAAACGCAGGTTTTGAAATTAAATCAGCGTTTGACAAATGGGAGCCTGCTGTTAAAGTTTATAGAGAAAATTTTGACCACCCAATTTATGATACCGATTTAGGTAGTGAAGAAGGACTTGAATTTGTAAAAAGTTTAAAACCTCAAATGATAATTGGTGGTCCACCTTGTCAAGATTTTTCAAGTGCAGGAAAACGTGATGAAACATTAGGAAGAGCAGATTTAACTGTATCGTTTGCAAACATAGTATCAGAAACACAACCCGAATGGTTTGTAATGGAGAATGTTGAGCGAATTATGAAAAGTCATATTTTAAAAGATGCTTTACAAATTTTCAAAAATGCAGGATATGGAATTTCATATCAAGTTTTAGATGCAAGTTATTGTGGCGTTCCACAAGTAAGGAAACGATTTTTCCTTGTAGGGCATAAATATTCTTCGGACAATTTCTTAAATCCTTATTTCTCAAAAAATCAATCTTCTAAACAAATGTCAGTTTTTGATTATTTGGGTAATTCCTTGAATTTAGAATATTATTACAGACACCCAAGAAGTTATATGAGACGTGGAATTTTTAGTATTTATGAACCAAGTGCAACTATTCGTGGAGTAAACAGACCAATTCCCAAAGGTTACAACAAACACGATGGCGACCCTGTTGAAATATCTGAAAAAGTTAGACCATTAACAACAAAAGAGAGAAGTTTAATCCAAACTTTCCCCGAAGATTTTATTTTTAACGGTACTAAAACAGACCTTGAACAAATAATTGGTAATGCTGTACCAGTTAAACTTGCGGAATTTGTAGCAAATTGCATAAACGAATATATAAAAGACAAACAAGAAAACAAACAAATATCAGTTGGACAGTTAGAACTTGTTTACGCTGAATAAAAGCCCAGCACCTAACAGGGGTTTTGCAAAAAAGCGGGTTCAGTGCTAAATTGAACATTCGGAATTCTAATAAACTTTTGTGCTAAAACGAACATTTGTGCTTCTAAATCCGCTTCTTCGCAAAGCCCCAAAACGTCAAACTGTCTAAAAACCTATTTTACCGCAAAACAATTAACAACGTGATTGTTAATAACTTAATTTAATTTTATTTGCTTAATCAGTTGACTTTCAGTATTTTTATACTGTTATTAAATGGATGCTTTATGAAATTTATTACAGGAAAAAACAGGCAACAGGTGGCGGTTTACACCCAGTGTTTAGATGAAACTGTTGCTCAAGATAACGAAATCCGGCTAATCGACCTTTTTGTGGATAGTTTACAACTTTCCGACTTTGGTTTTGCTATGGATTTTATTGAAAACGGTCGCCCTGCTTATCACCCTGCCGATTTATTGAAATTGTTTATTTATGGTTACCTTAACCGTATGCGTTCTTCTCGGGTGTTAGAAAAAGAATGTACTCGTAACATTGAACTGATGTGGTTATTAAAAGGATTAGTTCCCGACCACAACACCATTGCTAATTTTAGAAAAGATAACCCGAAAGCCATTCGTAAAGTATTTCAGGCTACCGTTGCTCTTGCCAAACATTTTGACTTGATTGGTGGAAAACTCCTTGCTGGTGATAGCACTAAACTCAGGGCTCAAAACTCCAAGAAAAACAATTTTAATCCTAAAAAGATTGAACGCCATCTTTTGTACATCGACAACAAACTTTCTGAATACAACGCTGCTTTAGCTTTAGCTGATGGCGATGAAAACAAAAAAATAATACAAGAACACATCGATACTCAAAACAAACGCAAAGATTTTTACAACGATTTAACCAAACAGCTTGAAGAATCTGGAGAAACTCAAGTTTCTACCTCCGACCCCGATAGCCGTCAAATGATTACCCGTAACAACATTACCGAAGTGGCTTACAGTGTGCAAACTACTGTTGATGCCAAACACAACATTCCTATTGATTATAAACTAACCAATGAAAACGATAGCAAAGCTATGGGCGGAATGGTACGTAGAGCCAAAACTATTTTAAAAAAAGATGATTTTACCTTGCTTTACGATAAAGGCTACCATACTGGTAGCGAATTTGCTTATGCCAATGCTCTTGATGTGGAAGTTATTGTTGCTATTCCTAAGGTAGCTTCTCACGCTCCTGATGTGGCTTTTGATGTGGAGCATTTTAGGTATGATAAAGAAAAAGATTGCTATTCTTGTCCTGAAGGTAAGTTACTTACCACCAATAGCAACTGGTACAACAAAAGTAGAGGCAAATCTATAAACAAAGTAAAACACTACAAAACCAATGCTTGTTTTACTTGCCCTGCCTTTGAACGATGCACCAAAAATAAAAATGGAAGACTCATTGAACGTTCTGAACATGCTGATTTGATAGAGGCTAACAAACAGCGTATGAATGCCAACAAGGAGATTTATCGTAAACGTCAAGCCATTGTGGAACATCCCTTTGGTATTATTAAACGCCAATGGGGCTTTTATTATGTTTCTACTAAAAAAGGTATCAATAGGGCGGCTGCTGATGTCGGGCTTATCTTTGTTGCCTACAACCTACGCAGAATCTTTAACCTAGTTGATATAAATGTGTTGAAAAAGCTCCTAAAAGTACTTGCTTTATTTATTGTTGATTTTTTCGCTTTTTTAAAGCGTTTTTTAGGCTTTTTAACGCTTCCTATTTTTAACAATCCTTTTCCTCTTTTTTTACAAAACTTCGCTAAATAGCTTCTTTTGCTTCCGTTTTTTTACTATTTTTGATCAATTAATAGGGGTTTTTAGACGAACTGACGTTAGGTCCTATTTCAACCCCTTTCAGTAATTTTGAAAGCCGTTTTATAAACAAACTAAAGGGTTCTATTTTAAATTCAAACCACTCCCCCGTTTTAAATCAAGGCGATGCCTTACTGCATATTGGTTTTGATGAAAAAAATGTTAATTAAAGTTTGTGTGGTTTAGACCGCTTTAAGTAGCGGCAAATTTTTACCTTTGTCGGCAAAACGCAAAGCCATCCCGATGAGCATTCAAAATAGATATCATTTAAGAGGTGTTTCGGCATCAAAAGAAGACGTTCATCAAGCCATCAAAAACATTGATAAGGGCTTGTTTCCAAAGGCTTTTTGTAAAATTATTCCCGATTATTTAACAGGCGATTCCGATTATTGTATAGTGATGCACGCCGATGGAGCCGGCACAAAATCTGCTTTAGCGTATTTATATTGGAAAGAAACAGGCGATTTATCGGTGTGGAAAGGCATTGCGCAAGATGCGCTGGTTATGAATATTGACGATTTGATTTGCGTGGGTGCAACCGATAACATTTTGCTGTCATCAACCATTGGACGCAACAAAAATTTGATTCCTGCCGAAGTGATTTCGGCCATTATAAACGGTACCGAAGCTTTGCTATCGGAATTAAAAAAATATGGCGTAAACATTTATGCCACAGGTGGTGAAACTGCCGATGTTGGCGATTTGGTGCGCACCATTATTGTAGATTCTACCGTAACCGCGCGCCTAAAACGCAGCGACGTCATTGACAATGCCAACATAAAAGCGGGCGATGTTATTGTTGGTTTGGAGTCGTTTGGACAAGCCGTTTACGAAACCGAATACAACGGCGGCATGGGCAGCAATGGCTTAACCAGCGCACGCCACGATGTGTTTGCCAAATATTTAGCGCATAAATATCCCGAAAGTTTTGACGCCTTAGTACCAAATGATTTGGTTTATTCTGGCAACAGCACCCTTACTGACCCAGTTGAGCATTCGCCTTTAAATGCCGGAAAATTAGTGCTTTCGCCTACGCGTACTTATGCCCCAATTATTAAACAGATGCTTGCCAAACACCGCGCCAACATTCACGGCATGGTGCATTGCAGTGGCGGCGCACAAACAAAAATACTTCATTTTATAGACCATCTTCACATTTTAAAAGACCACTTATTTGAGTTACCTCCCTTGTTTAAACTCATTCAGGAGCAAAGTGGAGCCGATTGGAAAGAGCTCTATCAAGTTTTTAATATGGGACATCGCATGGAATTGTATGTTCCGGAAACCATTGCACAAGACTTGATAGAAATTTCAAAATCATTTAAGGTCAACGCTCAAATTATAGGGCGCGTAGAAGCTTCATCCGTTAAGAAACTTACCATTAAAAGTCCTTTTGGAACTTTTGTTTACGCTTAAATTTTACAATTTATAAACTAACAAATCTTTTTATATTTGTATTTTACCTTTAAATAAACAATATTTGTTTAAGTTAGCAGTTAATCTTAAAGTTAAAATTCGTTTTTTTGAAAAGCTATTTTTTTTATTTTTTTGGTACTGGCTTGGCCTTTAGCCTCCTGCTTGCATGCAGCCCAACAAAAAACACCTTTATGAGCCGAAATATGAACGCATTGGGTACAAAATTCAATGTGCTTTATAACGGCCAGCTCGCTTTAGATAAGGGTTTAAAAGAATTAGATGAAGCTTATCAAGATAATTTTTACGAACGCATTCCCATTGAACCTTTAAAAGTAGATGAAAACCTATTTAGACCTTCATTAAAAGGTAATAACAACTTTAAAAATTTTGATCGCGCCGAAGAAAAAGCCGTTAAAGCGGTGCAAATTCACGGCATGACCATTAAAGGGGTAGAGCACAACACACAAATTGACGAAGCTTATTTGCTACTTGGCAAGGCGCGCTATTATACCCAACGTTTTGTGCCTGCATTAGATGCCTTTAATCACACCATAAAAAACGACAGCAAAGCCGATTTAATTTATGAAACCAAATTGTGGCAAGCCAAAACACAAATTCGTTTACAAAATGAAGAACTAGCCATTGAATCGTTAAAAAACATGTTGCGTTTTAACAAAGTTCCAGAAAATACTGTTGAAGACAGTCAAACCGCTATTGCGATGGCTTATAGCCAGATAGACAGTACCGATCAGGTAATTAAACATCTAAAATTAGCGACAAAAATTGGCAAAAATTCCGTACAAAATTCAAGAAACCTAATTGTTTTAGGACAACTTTACAGAGAAAAAGTACAAATAGACTCCTCAAATTTAAGTTTTAACGCCCTTCTCAATTACAAAAAAGCACCCTATAAATTCAAAGTTCAAGCGCAAATAGAACTTGCAAAAAATTATGAAGCCGCCAAAGATTCGGTTGGAGGTGTGCTGATGATGAAGCTCGAAAAAATGATAAAAGATTTTAATAATAGCCCCTATTTAGGTGGACTTTATTATGTGATGGGTGATATTAAACATAAAAACAATGACTTAACTCAAGCCAAGGCTTATTATAATTTATCTTTAAACGCTAAAAATTCTGATAAAAATCAAAAACTTTTGGCCTACGAACAGTTGGCGGCTATCCATATTGAAGAACGAAAATATGTAACTGCCGGCAAATATTACGACAGCATTATCCGCACTAGCGATAATATTAACACCAAAAAATTAAGACAAATTATTCGCAAAAGCGATAAACTAGCCGACGTTATTCTTTACGATGATTTGGCACAACGCAATGACAGCCTATTAAGAATTATGCAGTTAGACACTTCAGCGCAAGTGACGTTCTTTAAAAATCATATCGCCAAATTGCAACAACACGAAAAAGATTCCATTAAACAGGCTTTGGCGGCTATTAAAGAGAAAGAGTTAAACAATCAGCCTTCATTTATTGGCGCAAACGCCTCTAAAAGTTCTTTTTATTTTTATAATAATGAGTTAGTTGGATTTGGAAAGCAAGAATTTGTAAAAGTTTGGGGCGTTTTAAAACTGACTGATAATTGGCGTTATTCTGATAATACGAACACCAGCTCATCAGTTATCGCAAGCACTACAGACAAGGTTCAAGCAAAGATAAATCCAAAGTTTCAGCTCAATTTTTATTTGAATAACCTGCCGACTTCCGCCAAGGAACGCGACAGTATTACCAACATTCGCAACGACGCTTATTATCAACTGGGCCTCATTTATAAAGAACAATTTAACGATTATCCAATGGCAGTTTACTATTTAGACAGCCTCTTAAATTTGAATCCGAATAAAGACCGCCTCTTGCCCATTCATTACCATTTGTATAAAATTTACAGTTTAACAGATACTTTAAAAGCGAGCGACGAAAAGGATTTTATTGTAACAAATTATCCCGATTCGCGTTATGCTCAACTCATTTTAAAGCCAGGACAGCAGTTGGTTTTTGCCGATAAAGATTCGCCAGAGGCACAATATAAAATTGCCTATAACGCTTATCGCGATGCAAATTTTGTGCTTGCCGATAGCTTAGCAACGGCAGCTTTAGAAACCTATCAAGGTTTGCCTATTGTTCCAAAATTTAAATTATTAAAAGCTTATGCAATTGTTAAACTAGATGGTTATAAGGCTTTTAATGAACTTATGAAGGCCATTGCCTTAGAATTTCCAAACACCATTGAAGGAAAAAAAGCTAAAAAAACGTTGACTACAATTAAAGAGGATTTGGCTAAAGCGGATGACTTTTCAACACAAAAAAATCAAGATAATTTGTTTTTAGCGCATCAAGCTCCAAATAAATTAGACCTGAGTAAATTGGAAACACAATTAAAAGATATCGTTCAATTTGAAGAGTTTTCTAACCTCACAGTTGATATAAAACCTTATAATCGCTCTACTAAATTGTTTTTAATCAAAGGTTTTATAAATGAAGACGCTATTAGTGATTTTACTAATTTTGTCAATAATAAGTACAAAAATGTGTTGCCAAAAGATTTTTTTGTAATTTCGCAGTCGAGCTATAATAAAATTCAGCTTTATAAAAACTTAAATAGCTATTTAAAAAAATAAATCAACCTAAAAATTATACCCTATGTTTTCTGATAAAAAGAAACCAATCATTGCAAACCCCTCGCAATCATTAGAAAGAAATACCATCGGTAAAGGAACCTCCATTACTGGAGATTTAGTTTCGGAAGGCGACTTTAGAATTGACGGCGCTGTTGAAGGCACCATCAAAACTTCAGGCAAAGTTATTATTGGCAAAGATGGCGCTGTTAAAGGCACTGTTGAGTGTAATTTTGCCGATATTGAAGGCATTTTTACCGGAAAAATAATTGTCAATCAATTGTTAACGTTAAAAGCCTCTTCAACCATTACCGGTGAAACCGTAATTGGAACTTTAGCCGTAGAACCAGGTGCTACTTTTGTAAACACGACCTGCACCATGAAGGGTACGATAAAAGAACTCAATAACAATGAGCGACCTCAACAAGCCGAAAAAACAGCTTAATCCCTACATTCAATTTTCAGGAATAGGCTTACAGATGGGCATTACGTTTTATCTGGCAGCCTATTTTGGTAAAAGGCTCGATGCCAAATATCAACTTCCAAAACCTTATTTTACTATTGGGTTTATCCTATTGGGACTCATTGTTTCGATTTATAATTTGGTAAGTCAATTAAAAAATATCAGTAAAAAATAAATATGGCTAAAGTATTTGACTTTAGATTAAAGCTATTTTTAGTACTACTCAGCGTTCTAATAATTCATACTTTATTCTTATATTTTTTAGGTTTTAGTGTCTTTTCTAATTACATCATTTTAGCCTATATTGTCAATTATATTTTGGCTGTAATAATATACATTTTCATTTACCGCTTTAGAATAAAATACCATCATCTTATCGGGTTTTTATTTATGTTTGGCAGTTTTTTAAAATTTTTAGTTTTCTTTTTAATTTTTCATCCAAAATATCTGAATGATGGTAAAACAACAAAATTTGAATTTGCTGCTTTTTTCATTCCCTATATCTCATGTCTTATTTTTGAGACCAAGGCTTTGATTAAAATTCTTAATGTAAAATCAGTTGACTAAATGTCCTTAAAAAAACTAAAAAATAAAGAAAAAAGGTTTTTCTTTTGGTCTTAAAAACCTACATTTGCAAAAATTTTAAGGTCATAATTATTTGTCTGTAATGCAAAAGAATATTATCAATTCAATTCTATTAGTTTCTTTTTTAATCTTAGGACTTCATGGGTTTTCGCAACACCAAGAAAATTTGACTAAACCCGAAGACCAAGAAGCAGAAAAAGATTTAAAAAACGAGATTAAAAATGACATCAAACATCATGTTAAAGATGCCTATTCGTTTGTATTCTTTTCAAATTCTAAAACTGGAGAATCTTATGGTTTTTCACTTCCAGTAATTTTAATTGACAATGGTTTGCATGTGTTTTTGTCTTCAAAATTTAATAATGGCAATAAATTGGTTCATATTGGTGATACTTATTACAAATTATCCCACAGCAAAATATATAAAACTGATGCTAAAGGCACTATTACATTAAATGCCCACGGACATCCAACAAACGATAAACCGATTGATTTATCCATTACAAAAAATGTTTTAAGTATTGCTCTTGTATCATTAATTTTATTTTTAATCTTTTCAGGGTTGGCCAAATCGTATGCTAAAAACGGTTTAATTCCCAAAGGTATTGGGCGCTTTTTTGAACCTATTGTTTTGTATATAAGAGACGAAATTGCTATCCCAAATATCGGTGAAAAGCACTATAAAAAATACATGAATTATTTGTTGACCATTTTCTTTTTTATCTGGTTTTCAAATTTGATAGGAATTACACCTTTCGGCATTAATATTACCGGTAATATAGCTGTGACTTTTGCATTAGCATTACTCACTTTTATTATTACACAATTTTCTGGAAACAAAAATTATTGGAAACACATTTTTTGGATGCCAGGAGTGCCTGTGCCTATGAAAATTATTTTGGCTCCCATTGAGTTGTTAGGAGTGCTTATTAAACCATTTGCTTTGATGATTCGTTTGTTTGCAAACATCTCTGCAGGTCATATTGTAATTTACAGTTTATTAGGTTTGATTTTTATTTTTAAGAGTTATTTAGGAAGTAGCTTGAGTTTTGGCTTAGCATTAGTAATTTCTGTTTTAGAATTACTTGTAGCCATATTACAAGCTTATATATTTACTATGCTATCAGCTTTGTATTTTGGTTTTGCAACTGAAGAACATGCCGAAGCACATTAAAATTGAATGTTTAATTAATTAATATATATAATATGGAAATTCCAGGAATTGTAGGAGCAGGCTTAATTGTAATTGGTGCAGGTATTGGTATTGGTAGAATCGGTGGTTCTGCTATGGATGCTATAGCTCGTCAGCCAGAAGCTTTCGGTAAAATTCAAACAGCTATGCTTATTGCTGCTGCTTTGATTGAAGGTATTGCATTTGCTGCTTTATTTGCAGCTTAATTTTTAAAATAAAAAGCTGTAACGGTTGGTTACAGCTTTTTATTAAATTTTTTAAAAACATTACTACTAAACGATATGGAAAATTTAATAAATGACTTTTCATTTGGATTGTTCTTCTGGCAAACATTACTATTTGGAGTACTTTTAATTTTACTTAGAAAATATGCTTGGAAGCCCATTTTAAGCGCAATTAATGACAGAGAGCAAGGTATTGAAGATGCTTTAGAAGCTGCCGAAAATGCACGTAAAGAAATGCTAAATTTAAAATCGGCTAACGAAGAAATTCTAAAAGAAGCCCGTGCCGAACGCGAAGTGCTTTTAAAAGATGCCCGAGATATTAGGAACAAAATGATATCAGACGCAAAAGAAGTGGCTCAAGAACAAGCACAAAAAATGATTTCTCAAGCTAAAGAAAGCATCACAAACGAAAAGTTGGCCGCCATTACCGAATTAAAAAATCAAGTTGCCGAACTTTCTATTGATATTGCTAAAAAAGTGATTCAACAAGAATTATCTTCAGAAGATAAACACCTCGCTTTGATTGAAAAAATGTTAAAAGACGTCAGCTTAAAATAATTTTATGAAAGAGACGAGAGCCGCATTAAGATACGCCAAAGCTGTATTGAATTTAGCAAAAGAACACCATTTAGCCGAAGTAGTCAATGCCGATTTACAGCTCATAGCGCATACCTTAGAAACCCAAGCTAATTTAAGGGTTACCTTATTAAATCCCGTTTTAAAATCAGGCATTAAAAAAGCAATTCTCACCAAGATTTTTGAATCTAAAGTTAATGGCATGACGCTTGGTTTACTCAATTTATTAATTGAAAATAAACGTTTAAACCTGCTTTCAGATGTCGCTTTACAATATGCTATTATTTACGATTTTGATATCAATTTAGAAATCGCTAGCGTAACAACAGCCGTTCCCATTACAAAAGCCTTAGAAGCTAAAATCCTTGAAAAAATTAAAACCCTTACCGGAAATGAAATCACCATTAAAAATAAGGTTAATCCTGATTTAATTGGAGGTTTTATTATACGCATAGGCGATAAACAATACGATTCTAGTATTGCAGGAAAATTAAATCTCCTAAAAAGAGAATTTGAAGATAATTATTACGTACCCCAATTATAAAAGAATTAGATAAAAGATAAAAATATCAATTATGGCAGAAGTTAAACCAGCTGAAGTTTCAGCTATTTTAAAAGAACAATTAAATGGATTTGAAGCTACGGCTTCATTAAACGAAGTTGGAACCGTTCTTCAGGTAGGCGATGGTATTGCTAGAGTTTATGGTTTATCAAACGTACAATATGGCGAGTTAGTAGAATTTGAAAGTGGTTTAGAAGCCATTGTACTTAACTTAGAATCAGATAATGTTGGCGTTGTTTTACTAGGTGCTTCTTCGGAAATTAAAGAAGGTTCAACCGTAAAAAGAACCAAAAGAATTGCTTCTTTACGCGTTGGAGAAGGCATTGTTGGCCGTGTAGTAAACACCCTCGGACAACCTATTGACGGAAAAGGTCCCATTGAAGGAACCACCTTTGAAATGCCACTTGAGCGCAAAGCTCCAGGCGTAATTTTCCGTGAACCTGTTACCGAACCGCTTCAAACCGGCATTAAAGCTATTGATGCCATGATTCCAATTGGTCGTGGTCAACGCGAATTAATTATTGGCGACCGCCAAACAGGAAAATCAACGGTGGCCATTGATACCATTTTAAATCAAAAAGAATTTTTTGATGCTGGTAATCCAGTGTATTGCATCTATGTTGCCATCGGACAAAAAGCATCAACCGTGGCAGGTATTGCAAAAATGTTAGATGAACGTGGCGCGCTTTCTTATACAACAATTGTTTGTGCAAGTGCCTCCGATCCTGCTCCAATGCAAGTTTATGCTCCTTTTGCCGGCGCTGCTATTGGCGAATATTTTAGAGATTCTGGCCGTCCCGCCTTAATTATTTATGATGATTTATCAAAACAAGCCGTTGCTTACCGCGAAATTTCATTATTGTTAAAACGTCCTCCAGGACGTGAAGCTTATCCGGGTGACGTATTCTATTTGCACTCACGTTTATTAGAACGCTCTGCAAAAATTATCAAAGATGATACCATTGCAAAACAGATGAATGACGTTCCCGATACTATAAGAGACTTTATTAAAGGCGGTGGCTCATTAACGGCCTTGCCAATTATTGAAACACAAGCTGGCGACGTATCAGCATACATTCCAACCAATGTTATCTCGATTACCGACGGACAAATATTCTTAGAATCTGATTTGTTTAATTCAGGGGTTAGACCTGCCATAAATGTGGGTATATCGGTATCTCGTGTAGGTGGTAACGCACAAATTAAATCAATGAAAAAAGTAGCTGGTACCTTAAAATTAGACCAAGCTCAATATCGTGAATTAGAAGCCTTTGCTAAATTTGGTTCCGATCTAGATGCCGCTACCATGAATGTTATTGAAAAAGGTAAACGCAATGTTGAAATTTTAAAACAGGCACAAAACGACCCTTATACCGTAGAAAATCAAGTTGCTATTATCTATGCAGGCTCTAAAGATTTATTGAGAAAAGTACCTGTAAATAAGGTTAAAGAATTTGAAAGTGACTTTTTGGTTTATTTAAATACCAAACACTTAGACGTTTTAGAATCGTTAAAAGCAGGTAAATTAAGCGATGAAGCCGTTAAAACACTTGAATTAGTGGCAGGTGAATTAGCTTCTAAATATTAATTCTGAATTCTAAATTCTAAATTCATAATTAAAGTATATGGCGAATTTAAAAGAAATACGTAACCGAATTGCTTCCATTGGCTCTACAATGCAAATTACCAGTGCCATGAAAATGGTATCGGCAGCAAAGTTAAAAAAAGCACAAGATGCTATTATTCAGATGCGTCCGTATGCAAATAAGCTAACTGAGTTATTGCAAAATTTGAGTTCAAATACCGATACTGTTGAAAGCCCCTATCTTATTAAACGCGAAGTTAAAAACGTATTAATCGTTGCAATTACTTCTAATAGAGGCTTGTGTGGTGGATTTAACTCGAATGTTATCAAAGAAACCATTCGCATTTCCAAAACCGATTATGCCGATAAAAACGTAATGTTATTTACTGTTGGCAAAAAGGGAAATGACTTTCTAAAAAAACAATTTAAAGTGTTAAGCAATCATAACGAAGTTTATGACCATCTAACTTTTGCTAATGTAAGCCTTATTTCTGAATCGCTCATGAATCTATATGCCAGCGCTCAGTTTGACAAAATCATCATTGTTTATAATCAATTTAAAAACGCAGCAACCCAGTTGTTACAAGCTGAGCAATTTTTGCCAATTGTTCCAAAAGCCACTCAAGGCAATACGGCTGTAAACTATATTTTTGAACCAAATCAGGCCGATATTGTAGCCGAGTTGATTCCTAAATCTCTAAAAATCCAATTGTATAAAGCCATTCGAGATTCATTTGCCTCCGAACATGGTGCACGTATGACCGCTATGCATAAAGCGACCGACAATGCAACAGAACTTAGAGATGCTTTAAAATTATCGTATAATAAAGCGCGCCAAGCATCAATTACCAATGAAATTTTAGAAATTGTTGGTGGAGCGGAAGCTTTGAATAATTAGATAATTGAATAATTAGATAATTAGATAATTGGATAATTGGATAATTAGATAATTAGATAATTAGATAATTGGATAATTAGATAATTGGATAATTGGATAATTGGATAATTGGATAATTGGATAATTAGATAATTGGATAATTAGATAATTGGATAATTGGTTAATTGGATAATTGGTTAATTGGTTAATTGGTTAATTGGATAATTGGTTAATTGGTTAATTGGATAATTGGATAATTGGATAATTGGTTAATTGGATAATTGGTTAATTGGTTAATTGGTTAATTGGATAATTGGTTAATTGGATAATTGGATAATTGGATAATTGGATAATTAGATAATTGGATAATTGGATAATTGGATAATTGGATAATTGGATAATTGGTTAATTGGATAATTGGATAATTGGTTAATTGGATAATTAGATAATTGGATAATTAGATAATTGGATTATTAGATAATTGGTTAATTGGTTAATTGGATAATTGGATAATTGGATAATTGGATAATTGGATAATTGGATAATTGGATAATTGGATAATTGGATAATTGGATAATTGGATAATTAGATAATTAGATAATTGGATAATTGGATAATTTATAAAACTCTTTCAGCTTAAATATATTTAACCTCTTGGCAATTTTCCAAGAGGTTTTTTTACTTTTACACAATAGCTTTATTATGAAAATACTTTTACTCGATAGCAATCACCCAATTTTAAAAAGCGGTCTCGAACAGCTTGGTCATCAGTGTGATGAAGATTTTACTAGTTCAAAATCAGTTGTTGAAACTAAAATAAATCAATATCAAGGTTTGGTGATTAGAAGTCGGTTTAACATTGATAAACAATTTATAGACTGCGCTAAAAATCTTAAATTCATTGCGCGTGTTGGCGCGGGACTTGAAAATATTGATTGTGCTTACGCCGATAAAAAAGAAATCAAACTTATCTCTGCTCCCGAAGGAAACCGCAATGCTGTTGGCGAACATGCGCTTGGAATGTTGCTTAATTTGTTAAATCATCTCACCAAAGCCGACCGTGAAGTAAGAAATGGCGTTTGGTTAAGAACTGAAAATCGCGGAACGGAATTAGAAGGCAAGACTATTGGTATTATTGGCTATGGCAATATGGGAAAATCATTTGCTAAAAAATTAAGTGGCTTCGATGTAAAGGTTATCTGTTATGATATTTTACCAAATATTGGTGATGCCTATGCATCACAAGTAAATTTAAAAACCTTTTTTAATGAGTCGGATATTGTGAGTCTTCACACACCCTTAACGGATTTGACTTTAAATATGATCAACGCTGAATTTATTTCAAAGTTCAAAAAACCTTTTTATCTAATCAATACCGCTCGTGGCAAATCGGTTGTTACTGATGATTTGGTAATAGCGCTTGAAAAGGGTCAAATAATTGGTGCTTGTTTAGATGTTTTAGAATATGAAAAAACTTCCTTTGAAAGTCTTTTTAATATAGAAATGCCTACCTCTTTAAGCTATTTGGTTCATTCCGACAAGGTAATTTTAAGTCCTCATATTGCAGGGTGGACGCATGAATCAAATTATAAATTAGCAAAAACTATTGTAGATAAAATTGCCTTAAATTTTAATCAGTAATTAAATATTTTAGCAAATCGGTAGTGCTAATCATACCCACAACTTTGTGTTTTTCGATTACTGGTAAGGCATGAAATTTATTATTTATCATTATTTTAGCCGCTTTTCTAATACTACAATTGGCATGAATTTTAATAGGGTCAGTAACCATTATTTGCTCAACTTGCAATAATTTAAAAACGGTATCATCAATTTCAGATTTATCATCATAAGACTCTCCAAAACTCAATCTTAAAACATCATTATAACTCAAAAGTCCAACCATACTATCATCTTTAACAACGGGTAAATGTCTAATTTTATGAGTTAAAAATAAAAGGCAGGCGTCAGATAAATCAGCATTTATATCAACGGTTACGACATTTCTTGTCATAATTTTAGAAACAGGTTTAGTGACTTTGATATTCATCCTTGCGAAGTTAATGAAATGTAAAATTGCAGTTATTTAACATCATAAAAAATGATATAAATCAGGGTTTTAAAAGATTTTGAAGTGTTAATAAATCACCCCCTTCAAGATTTGACAACTTTTAAAAAGTTGTCAAATCTGATAAAAAATATTTAAACCATATTAAGCCACGATTTAGTAAAACTTTATTAAATTCGCGACATCAATTTGGCTCCGTAGTTCAACTGAATAGAATATCAGATTTCGGCTCTGAGGGTTGCAGGTTTGAATCCTGCCGGGGTCACAATTCTAAAAAGCTACATCTTAAAGGTGTGGCTTTTTAGGTTTTAATTTACCCTTAGCAACCACTTAAAATAATACATCTAAAAAAACAATACAAACCTATTTTATTCTACTTTTGCGGAATAATATCTCGCAGAATGATTAATCTATTTAAGGTTTTTTCTAATTTAAAAATCCTTTTTAAAATAGTCTTTATCTTAAGTTTTATCGGTCTTTTTGTTTTGATATCAGACTTTGGGTTTAATCAATCAGAACCTATACAAAAGTTAATCAACAGTTATTATTTTATTGTCTTAAGCTTGGGGATTGTTGCAACCTTGTTAAGGTATATCACCCAACTAAAAAACATTCAAACAAAAGTTATTGTATTTGATGGGCTTAGTTTGATTCTAATTGTGTATGTCATTTCAATTCATTTTTTTTCTCAAGAAGCCGTTCACCAGTTGACTTTTTTATACAACGATAATTGGTTGAAGCTTGCAATCCTTTTAACTTTTATCAGAGAATTTGCCGAGCAAAAAATAAACTACAAGCGCACGGCTTTAAATCCCGCTCAATTATTTATTGCTAGTTTTATAAGTATCATCTTATTAGGCTCTTTATTGTTGCTTTTGCCCAATGCAACCTATACAGGAATTTCGTTTATTGATGCACTTTTTACTTCTACTAGTGCTGTTTGTGTAACCGGTCTTATAGTTGTTGACACCGGAAGTTATTTCACCTTGTTTGGGCAAACAATTATTGTATTTCTTATCCAATTAGGCGGTATTGGCATCTTAACCTTTGCGAGCTATTTTAGCTATTTTTTTAAAGGTGGCACCAATTATGAAAATCAATTGGTTTTAAGCGACTTAACAAACTCACAAAAATTAGGCGATGTTTTTTCAACACTTAAAAGCATTTTAGTGATTACTTTTTCAATTGAGCTTGTTGGCGGATTATTTATTTATTCTAGTTTGAATAACAACTTGCTTCCAAGTTTTTTTGAACGCCTATTTTTCTCGATTTTTCATTCTATATCAGCATTTTGCAATGCTGGTTTTTCTACCCTTCCCAACAATATCTTTGAAAGTGGATACCAATTTAATTATCCTTTACAAATGTATCTTGTGTTATTATTTGTATTTGGCGGACTTGGTTTTCCTATTGTTTCAAATATTACTAAATATCTAAAATATAAGGTAGTTAACAAATTTTTATATTTTTCTAAAAATAAAAAACAGTATAAGCCTTGGGTGTTAAGTTTGAATAGTAGAATCACTTTAATAACCACGTTTTTATTAATCATTATTGGAACCGCCCTATTTTACATAAGTGAATATAGTAATGTGCTTGCGCCACATCACGGCATTGGCAAATTTATTACGGCATTATTTGGCGCAACCACACCTAGAACTGCTGGATTTAATACGGTTGATATGGCTTCTTTAAATTTTTCGACCATCATTATCATAATTTTTTTAATGTGGGTTGGTGCATCGCCGGCCTCAACTGGTGGTGGTATAAAAACAAGTACTTTAGCGATTGCAACTTTAAATTTATTGAGCTTGGCTAAAGGAAAAACTAGAATTGAGGTTTATAGGAGGGAAATTTCTGATATTTCAGTTAGACGCGCTTTTGCAGTCATTTCATTGTCATTAATTGTTATCGGCTTCGGCATTATGGCCATTTCAATTTTTGACAAAGATAAAGACCTGCTAAGCATCGCTTTTGAATGCTTTTCGGCTTTCAGTACGGTTGGATTAAGTATTGGCATTACAGCACATTTAACCGCCTCAAGCAAATTTATATTGATTATCATTATGTTTATAGGAAGGGTGAGTATGTTGTCTATTTTAATAGCGATATTCAAAAAAGTAAAACATAAAAATTACCGCTATCCAACTGAGGAACTAACCATAAATTAACAAGAAAATACACTCAAAATGAAATATTTAATAATTGGACTTGGAAATTTTGGCGCCTCACTTGCCGAAAAATTAACCACACAAGGCAATGAAGTTATTGGTATTGATACCAGTATGAATAAAGTTGATGCCTTAAAGGAAAAAATTTCACATACCATTTGCATGGATGCTACCGATGAATTTACCGTTTCGGGTTTGCCTTTAAAAGAGACCGATATCGTTATTGTTGCCATTGGCGAAGACCAAGGTGCTAACGTTATGGTAACCGCGTTGTTAAAAAATTTCAATGTAAAACGATTAATTAGCCGTGCTATTAATCCTTTGCACGAAAAGGTGTTAAAAGCACTTGGCGTTGACGAAATTGTACATCCAGAAGAAGAAACTGCCGAGCGTTGGGCAAAAAAACTTTGTTTAACCGGTGTATTAGATTCCTTTGAGTTAAGTGATGATTACAGTATTGTTGAAGTAAACCTCCCCCTTAAATATGTCGGCAAAAAAATATCTGAAATTGATATTCGCAAAAAATTTAGCTTACTTATTTTAACCACTATAAAGAGCACTCAAGTAAAAAATAGTTTTGGAAAAAGTGTTAATGAAACCAAGGTTCAGGGAGTTGTTTCTCCAAATTTGATTCTAGAAAAGGATGATATTTTGGTTGTTTATGGTGCGAATACTGACATTGAACGTTTGCTCAAGAAAAAAATCAGTTAAAATTAGTAGTTATCCCAACAACTGTTTAACCACATTTGAAATAGCTTTGCCATCAGCTTTACCTGCTAATTGTTTACTTGCCAAACCCATAACTTTACCCATATCTTTAATTGAGCTTGCTCCCGATTGTGCAATAATGGCTGCAATAGCGGCTTTTAAAGCTTCTTCATTCATTTGGCTTGGCAAAAACTGGGCAATGATTTCAACTTGTGCCAATTCTGGTTCTGCCAAATCGGTACGGTTTTGTTGGAGGTAAATGGCCGCACTTTCTTTGCGTTGTTTTACAAGTCTTTGTAAAATTGCGAGTTCTTCTGCTTCGTCAACTTCTTTTTGAGTGCCACTCGTTTGCGCTAATAATAAAGCCGACTTTATGGCTCTTAAAGCTTCAAGCGCCACTTTATCTTTAGATTTCATAGCCTCTTTTAAGGCATCCATAACATTTGCTTGTAAACTCATCTCATTTAATTTTAATCCCACAAATATACTTATAAAAAAATTTCCGCCGAAGCGGAAATCTTAAAATACTTGTAATATATTGCCTATTAATATTTAATTTAATCTACGTTATCGTGTAAAAATGAATTGTTAGAGCGCAATTTTGGTTCGTCGTTTTCATCGGTATCTAAACTCATTCTCGAGGCGCTAGCTATGCTTGAAGGCTCATTTTCTGATAAATTTATACCCATGCGTTTGTAGGCAGGTTGCTTTTCAATTTCATCAATATTTTGATTCATTTTAAGTTGATTCGTTCTGTTTTGAAACTGAAAATTAAAAATGGCAAACTTTTTTCGGCGATCTTCAGTTCGTTTGGTAAGTTCCGAAATCTTGATATCAAATGATGAAACCTCACTATTTTCATCTTCAAGTGATTTATTTTTAATTGTTTCGGGTCTAATTTCTAGTTGCATATCCAATTCAGAATCTAATTTAGAAACTGGTTTTTCTATTTTAGGAGCTGGTTTATCAAGGGTATCTTCAATATCTAAATAATCTTCTAAACTAAATATTAAAGGCGTTTCGTCTGTATGAAGTTCTGGTTTAATTTCGTTGTAATCTTCAACTTCAATTTCATTGACATCTTTTACCAACATTGGCTCATCTTCCTCATCTAAATATTGAAAAACTTGCTTTTTTTCGGGTAGTGGAAAATCAAATGTTAAAGCCATCTCTTCTTGCACTTCATCAATAATTGGGTCTTCTTTTTTAGCTACCGATGTAATTACGAATTCTTCAATATTTTCTACAATAACTTCTTGATAATCTACCTCTATCTCATTAAGGTCTTGGGGGGTTTCAATAATGCTAGCCACTTCTTCAATTTGTGTTTTTTCTTCTAGTGCTACTTCATCATCAAACAAGGTATATCTAATAATATCGGGTTCAACAGATTTTACTTCTAATTTGGGTGTTAAATCAAAAATCATTTCTTGCTCATCTTCTAAAGTATGAACAATTTTAATAGCTTCTGAATTGGTAATTTCATGTTGAAGCTCTTTGTTAAAACCGGTAGCAATAATGGTAACTGATATAGATTCGGCTAGCGTGTCATCTTCGCCAACGCCCATAATAATATCAACATTAGATTTAGCTTCAGTTTGTATGTAATCATTTATTTCGCCAATTTCATCAATGGTGATTTCGGCGGATCCTGAAACAATTAGCAACAATACATTTTTGGCACCAATAATTTTATTATCATTTAATAAGGGTGAATCTAAGGCTTTTGATATCGCTACTTGAGCGCGATTTGGTCCAAAAGCAGAAGCCGATCCCATAATTGCCGTTCCACTATTTGACAAAACAGTCTTAGCATCACGCAGGTCAATATTTTGTGTGTAGTGATGGGTTATTACTTCGGCAATACCTCGCGCGGCGGTAGATAAAACCTCATCGGCTTTAGAAAAACCTGCTTTAAAACCCAGATTTCCATAAACTTCGCGGAGTTTATTATTGTTGATAATAACAATTGAATCGACATATTTGCGCAATTTTTCAACCCCATTTTGAGCTTGCAAATTTCGTGTTTTACCTTCAAAACCAAAAGGCATGGTTACAATGGCAACCGTTAACAAATCGAGTTCTTTGGCTAATTTTGCAATAATGGGCGCAGCTCCTGTACCTGTTCCGCCCCCCATACCTACGGTAATAAAAACCATTTTTGCACGAGAATCGAGCATGGTTTTCAATTCTTCAAGACTTTCTAAGGCCGACTGCTCTCCAATTTCTGGATTTGCCCCAGCACCAAGTCCTTCGGTTAATGATACTCCTAACTGAATTTTATTAGGAACAGGGCTGTTTTGAAGTGCTTGAGCATCGGTATTACACACTACAAAGTCAACGCCGCTAATTCCTTTTTTAAACATTTGGTTTACGGCGTTACTACCACCACCGCCTACACCGATTACTTTAATGACATTTGATTGATGTTTTGGCAAATCGAATGCAATGTTATCGAATTCTGAGTTATTCATTGGGTTAGTTTTTATGAGTTGGTTTATATTATTCTGCGTTATCTAAAAAATCTCTGAATTTTTCGCCCCACTTATCAAAAATTGACTTTTTGGGCTCTTTTTTTTCTGTAACTTCTGCTTGTGAAACGGATTCTTGGCTTGCTTCAACAATGGTTTCTTCGGTTTTTGTATCCGCTTTAGCGTTATCCTCTTTTTGACTATTAAAATTGTTGGTGTTTTTTTTATTTAAGCCATTCATAAGCAATCCGACGGCTGTTGCAAAAGCCGGACTTGATAAATCCTCATTAGAATCGCTTGCTAAATGCTCATTTGGATAGCCTATTCTGGTGTCCATTCCGGTAATGTATTCAACCAATTGTTTAATGTGTTTTAGTTGCGCACCACCACCGGTAAGCACAATACCGGCAATTAATTTTTTCTTGGGTTCTTCGTGTCCATAATTTTTTATTTCCTGATAAACTTGTTCAATAATTTCAACTACTCGGGCATTGATTATTTTAGAAAGGTTTTTAAGTGTAATTTCTTTTGGATCGCGACCTCTTAAACCGGGAATTGACACAATTTCATTGTCTTTATTTTCGCCCGGCCATGCCGATCCGAATTTGGTTTTTAGCAATTCTGCTTGTTTTTCGATTATAGAGCAACCTTCTTTAATATCTTCGGTAATCATATTTCCACCAAAAGGTATGACTGAAGTGTGGCGTATGATGCCATCTTTAAATATAGCTAAATCGGTTGTACCGCCACCAATATCTATCAAAGCAACACCAGCTTCTTTTTCTTCGGCATTTAAAACGGCGCTTGCCGATGCTAAAGGTTCTAAAGTGATACTCGAAAGTTTTAATCCGGCGCTTTTAATGCATCTGCCAATATTTCTGATAGAAGAAACCTGTCCAACAACCACATGAAAATTAGCTTCTACGCGTGCACCATACATGCCAATGGGCTCTTTAACTTCGGCTTGACCGTCAACTTTAAACTCTTGAGGTAGCACGTGAATAATCTCTTCACCTGGCAACATTACCAATTTGTAAACCTGATTAATAAGCTTTTCAATATCTTCTTCATTAATGACTTCTTCGGCGTTTGGTCTGGTAATATAATCGCTGTGTTGAAGGCTGCGAATGTGTTGACCTGCAATGCCCACCACAACTTCGGCAATTTTAATGCCCGAAATATCTTCGGCTTCTTCAACAGCCTGTTGAATAGATTGAATGGTTTGCGTAATGTTGTTTACAACACCACGGTGAACACCAAGACTTTTAGCCTTGCCAATACCAAGAACTTCTATTTTATTGTATTCGTTTTTACGACCAATCATCGCTACAATTTTTGTTGTACCGATATCTAATCCTACGGCAATATTATTTTGTTCCATATTTTGCTTATTTAGTACAGACCACTTGATTTCTGTATTTTAAGTTTATTATTTTATAGCTATTATTCAATTTTCTTTGGTTTGCATTTAAGTAATAGGCTTTAAAATTGTTAGTTTTTAACTCTAAGTCATTTAAATCGCCTATTAAAACTACTGCCTCATCTGTTCTTGTAAGCAACTCATATTCATTATCTTTATTTTTATTTATCCCAATTACAACGCCCTTTAAAAAAGAATTTTTATAAATAAAATCTGCCAATTTAAAGACTTCCGCTATATCAGTTTTGGTATTAATACCAGAAATGGTAGGTACCGTAGCTGAAAAATTATACGATAATGGCATGCTACCTCCCAAATTATCAATATAAAACACACGCGTTGAATCTAACACTCTAGCTATTGGGATTTTTTGTTTAATAATAACCCCTAAAGCACCATTTATTCCAACAAAAACATCGGCTTTTTCAACCAATTGATTTGTGCGTAAAGCGCGCTCTAAATCATTCAAAAATAAAGCATCTTTTGGCAGCGAATTGATGTTTCCCGATTTTTGTATTAACATTTTATTAACTGTTTGAGGTGTGAGATACAGTTGCGAATCATTCTCAATTTTTATAGAAATGCTCTTGATTTTGTGAAGGGCATTTCGCTTTGCCGAAAAACCAAAAACAAATATAACAATCGTGCTCACAAACAAAATGGCTAATATTTTTAACAACTTTTGCATCATTATTTGATAGATTTAATTAAAGATGCTACAACACGATCTACCAACACGCCAATATCTCCAGCCCCAATAAACAATACAACTTGCGCCTTGCTTTGTTCAATTGAAGTTGTGATTTTGGCTTTGCTAATCAAACGGTAGTTTTGGGCATTACCGGGGTTTGTCGCTTTTATTTTATCTAACAACCACGCACTTGTGATACCGGCAATTGGCAATTCTCTTGCCGGATAAATATCGAGCAATAGCAATTGGTCAAATTGTGCCAAACTAGATGCAAAATTATCTGCAAAATCGCGTGTTCTACTAAACAAATGTGGCTGAAAAACAGCGAGTATTTCTTTGTTAGGATAGCGCTTTCGCAAGGCATTATAAATGGCATTAATTTCGGTTGGATGATGTGCATAATCATCCACAAGCACCATATTTTCGGTATTTATTTTATAGGTAAATCGGCGATTGATGCCCTTAAAAGTCTTTAAAGATTTAGCTATATTTGATAGCGAAACACCATAATAATTTGCCATTGCCAAGGCAGCCAAAGCATTAGAAACATTGTGAGCGCCAGGCAAACCCAAGACTATATTGTTTAAATGTTCATTAGGTGTTTTTACATCAAACAAAAACAGGCCATTTTCAAACCTCAAGTTAGAGGCTGAATAATCGGCGGCTTCATCAACTGCAAAGGTGAGTCCTTTTATAGGCAATCCTTTTTTGACAAAAATTTGATCTGAAGTTTTATTTGCAAAGGCATCAAACGAAGCTTCAAAAGCTTCTTTATTTTTATAAATATCTAAATGGTCGGCATCGGTAGCGGTAATACAGGCCAAATTTGGTTCTAATTTTAAAAATGAACGATCAAATTCGTCGGCTTCAATTACGCAAACTTTGGCTTTACCTTGAATTAAATTGGTGTGATAATTTTCGGAAATTCCACCTAAAAAAGCAGTTGCATCAATACCATTATCGGTTAAAATGTGACCCAACATTGTTGAAGTTGTGGTTTTGCCATGCGTTCCTGCCACAGCAAAACAGAAATTTTGTTTAGATATTTCTCCTAAAATATCAGCGCGTTTATAGAGCTCAAAACCAAAATCTTGTAAATAGTTTAAAATAGTATTTTCTTTCGGAATGGCGGGGGTATAAACCACAAGGGTTTTATCTAAATCAAGATATCCATTCGGAATGCTATTTGGGTTATCTACGTCGGTTATTTGAGCTCCACACGCTTTTAAATTTTTGGTAATGTTAGAAAGTGTTTTATCATAACCAGCCACTTTTAAACCTAAATTGAGGTAATATTTTGCCAAAGCGCTCATGCCTATGCCACCAATGCCTACAAAATATATTTGTGTGCAAGTTTGCAGACGGGTTTTAAGTTTTAATATGTTGCGTTCTATTTGCATTAACTGGCTAATAATAGTTCTATAATTTCAACAATTTGTTTGGTTGCATTTGGCAAAGCCAAAAGCTTAATATTATTGCTGAGTTCTAATTGTGCTGATTTATTCTCTATTAAAGATTTAAATTTATCGTCAAAAGCCCCAATTTCATTTTCTTTAATTAGGATAGCCGCATGTCTATCGGATAAAAATTGGGCATTTTTGGTTTGATGATCTTCGGCTACGTTTGGAGACGGAATAAAAATGACGGGTTTGCCAACAATACACAACTCAGAAATTGAGCTCGCTCCGGCACGGCTGATAATAACATCCGCAGCAGCGTAAGCCAAGTCCATACGGTTGATAAACATATGACTTTGAATGCCATTAATGGCATAAAAATCGTGGTATTCTTTTTTATATAATTTTCCTGTTTGCCAAATAATTTGAATATTTTGTTTTGTAAACCAGTCTAAACGCGCTTCAACTAATTGGTTTATAGCCTGTGCTCCTAGGCTTCCACCCAAAACCAACAAAGTGGTTTTAGTTTTGCTTAGTTTGAAGAATTTTTGAGCTTCCTCTCGTTTTGAATTGATTTCTAAAATGTCTTGCCTCACCGGATTACCAGTTTTGACAATTTTGTCTTTTGGAAAATATTTTTCTAAGCCATCGTAAGCCACACAAATTTTGCTGACTTGCTTCGCTAAAATTTTATTGGTAATTCCCGGAAAAGAATTTTGCTCTTGAATTAAGGTCGGAATGCTTTTGCGCGTTGCCATTTGCAAGGTAGGCCCACTTGCAAAACCGCCAGTACCAATAACAATATCGGGTTTAAATTTTTTAATAATCAATCGCGCATTGAGCAAACTACTCATTAATTTTAACGGAAAAATAAGATTTTTAAATGTCAACTTTCTTTGAAAACCAGCAATCCATAAACCTTTTATGGGATAACCCGCTTGCGGAACTTTTTCCATCTCCATTTTATCGCTCGCACCAACAAATAAAAAATTAGCATCGGGATGCCTGCTTTTAAATTCGTTAGCAATAGCAATGGCCGGATAAATGTGACCGCCAGTGCCACCACCACTTAACAATATATTAACCGATTTTTTCATTTAATATATCTAATGTGTTTTCTGATTGATTCGTTTCTTTAATTTCTTTTAGTTCCTTTTGGCTGCTCACGCTCAAAATAATTCCAATAGAAAGACAAGTCATCCAAATTGATGTGCCTCCTGTACTTAAAATCGGTAGTGGTTGACCCGTTACCGGAAATAATCCAACGGCTACAGCCATATTTGTAAAAGCTTGAAATACAATAGGAAATCCAACTCCAATAATTAATAAGCTTCCAAAAATACTTTCCGATTTTCTAGCTACAATGATGATTCTAAACAAAAATCCTAAAAATATGAACATCACAAATAAGCCTCCCAACAAACCGTATTCTTCAACAATGATGGCATAAATAAAATCGGATGAAGATTGTGGTAAGAAGTTTTTTTGGATGCTTTTGCCGGGACCTCTACCGTTAATTTGCCCTGTTGCAATGGCCACCTTTGCTTTATCTGCTTGAAAATTTGCTGTTTTATCGGTTTTATCAAAATGATTTTCAATGCGACTCATCCAAGTGTCAACCCTGTTAGGCATCATGGTAGGAAATGCTTTAGCCGCTAAAACAAATACGGCAAATGAAATGGCACTTATAATGATAATGATTCCTAAAAACTTTAAAGGATAGCCTCCTAAAAAAACTAAAATGAGCACCATAAAAAATAAGAGTGCCGTGGTAGAAAGATTGGCAGGCAAAATTAAAGCGAGAATCATTGCCACTGGAAGCCATAAAAAGATAAGGCTTGACCTAAAACTGATTTCAATTTCTTTATTCTTAGCTAAATAGCGTGATACATACATCATTAAAACCACTCCCGCCAAGGTTGAAGTTTGAAAACCAACCCCAATTATGGGAATTCTCAACCAGCGGCTGGCATTTGCCCCTTCAATACTTTGGCCTTGAACCAAGGTAACCATAAGCAGCACAATTATAACCGGAAATAACAAAACCGATGCGGCGCTAAAATATTTATACGGAATTTTATGAACGCCATAAATAATTACAAATCCAATAAACAATAACACGGCGTGTTTTAAAAAATAACCTAAAGTAGTCCCTTTATTTACCACATAAACCAAATTACTACTGGCGCTGTAAACGGGCAAAAATGAGAGTATCGCCAACAAGCTAATCAAAGCCCAAATGGTTCTATCACCTTCGATATTTTTTAATAATCCCTTCATTTATAGCTTATAAGTTTCGAACGGCTTCTTTAAATTGTTGACCTCTATCTTCGTAATTTTTAAATAAATCAAAACTGGCACAAGCGGGCGAAAGCAAAACGGTATCGTTATTTTCGGCTAGCTTATGAGCAACTTTTACGGCTTCTTCCATTCCAGCGGTTTCGATGATAAAATCGACCACATTGCCAAAGGTTTCAAGCAATTTTTTATTGTCAATGCCCAAACAAATAATTGCTTTTACATGTTCTCTCACCATTGGTAGTAAGGTGGTATAGTCATTTCCTTTATCTACACCACCTACTATCCAAATCGTGGGGGTATCCATGCATTCTAGCGCGTAAAAAGTAGCGTTAACATTGGTTGCTTTAGAGTCGTTTATGTATTGAACGTTACTAATTTTAAGCACTTTTTCTAAACGATGTTCAGCGCCTTCAAAATCTTCTAAACTCTCGCGGATGGTTTCTTTTCTAACTTTTAACAAAGTAGAAGTCATTGCGGCCGCCATGGCATTTTTAATATTGTGTTTTCCTGTTAAAGCAAGGATTGAATTTTCCATCGTGTATTTTTCTTGTTTTATTTTTATGGTTATTATATGGTCTATCAATTGAGCACCATCGGATTTATCTAAAAAATCAGCGCTGTTATTTAAAACCGTGAAAGGGTATTTTTGGGCTTTAGATTTGTGAAGTTCCAATTTTAAATAGTCATCATCGGCATCATAAATCAAAATATCATTGGCTGATTGGTTTTGTGTAATTTTCATCTTTGCATCGATATAATTTTGCATTTTATATTGATATCTGTTTAAATGATCTTCGGAAATATTAGTAATAATTGCTATTTGAGGATTAAAATCATAGCAATCATCTAACTGAAAACTACTGATTTCAAGCACATAATAATCAAAATCACATGTTGCCACTTGCAAGGCAAAACTTTGTCCGATATTTCCTGCCATTCCCACATTTAATCCCGCCTTTTTAAGGATGTGATAGGTTAAAAGCGTGGTGGTTGTTTTGCCATTGCAGCCCGTAATTGCCACTATAAACGCTTTGGTATAGGCCGCAGCAAATTCAATTTCGGAAACAATTTTTATCCCCTTTGCTCTAATGAGCTTAATAATTGCGGCATCACAAGGAATGCCGGGACTTTTAACAACAAGGTGGGCTTGTAATATTTTTTCCTCTGTATGTTTGCCTTCTTCAAAGTCAAGCTTATGTTTTAAAAGTATGTCTTTATAGTTTTGAGTTATCGCACCAAAATCGGATACAAAAACTTCATAAGCTTTTGCTTTTCCTAATATTGCAGCACCCACACCGCTTTCTCCTCCGCCAAGTATCACCAATTTCATGCGTTCTTTTTTTAGTTGTTAGCTTTTAGCTCGTCTCTTTTTTAGTATTTATTAATTATTATCTCACTTTTAAAGTTAGAATACTCAAAATTGCCAGCATCATACCGATAATCCAAAAACGGGTTACAATTTTACTTTCGTGATAGCCTTTCATTTGAAAATGATGGTGCAAGGGAGCCATTAAAAAAACGCGTTTGCCAATACCGGACTTCCTTTTAGTATATTTAAAATAGGTAACTTGAATCACGACCGATAAATTTTCAACTAAAAATATTGCCGCTAAAAGTGGAATCATCAGTTCTTTTCTAACAGCAATTGCTAAAACGGCAATAATGCCACCAATGGTTAAACTGCCGGTATCGCCCATAAATATTTGTGCCGGGTAGGTATTGTACCATAAAAATCCTATTAAAGCACCAACAAAAGCGCTGATAAAAATGGTCATTTCACCCGAATTAGGAATGTACATAATATTTAGATATTCCGAAAATATAATGTTACCCGATACCCAAGTAAAAATGCCTAAAGTGGCGACGATAATAGCCGATGAACCCGCCGCTAATCCATCAATACCGTCAGATAAATTTGCGCCATTTGAAACAGCGGTGATGATAAATACTACTAAAATTATAAAAACAATCCAAGCGTATTTACTGGCGGGTTTGCCCATCCAACTCACTAATTTTGAATAATCAAATTCGTTGTTCTTTAAAAATGGAATGGTTGTTTTAAGTGATTTTTCTGACTTTCCAAATCGTTGTCCCACATTTACTTGCTCTGAAATATGAGCTGTTCTTATTTTTTCTTTTATGGTTACATTAGGATTGAAATAAATCATCGCTCCAATAAAAATACCTAAACTGACTTGGCCTAAAATTTTAAACCGTCCTTTTAAACCGTCTTTATCTTTTTTAAATACTTTAATATAATCATCTAAAAAGCCAATAGTTCCCATCCAAACGGTAGTAACAATTAAGATAATGATATAAACATTAGCAAGTTGCGCAAATAATAATACCGGAATTAAGGTTGCCAAAATAATGATGATTCCCCCCATTGTTGGTGTACCTGATTTTTCTGATTGTCCTTTTAATCCTAAATCTCTTATGGTTTCGCCAATTTGCTGGCGTCTTAAATAATCAATTATTTTTCTACCGAATAACGTTGAAATTGACAGCGAAATTAAAAATGCCAATGCCGATCTAAACGTAATGTATTGGAACAATCCTGCTCCAGATAAATCAAAATGACTATTTAAATATTGAAATAAATAATATAACATCTATCGGTCTTTTTTAGTTTCGTTAAACAGTTGAAGTGCAATTTTATAATCATCAAAATCGTGTTTTACCCCTTTAATTTCTTGATAAGTTTCGTGACCTTTTCCGGCAATTAAAACAATATCACCAGGTTGTGCTAACTGACTCGCTGTTTTAATGGCTTGTTCTCGATTGGTAATTGACAGAATTTTTTTGAAATCTTGTGGTTCTACGCCCAATTCAATTTGTGAAATAATGGCTTCAGGATTTTCTGACCTTGGATTATCGGATGTTATAATGGTTAAATTGCTCAATTTAGAAGCGATGTAACCCATTTTTTTGCGTTTGTCTTTATCTCTATCGCCACCACAACCCATCACGCAAATCAATTTTTCATTTCCTGTTCGGATGGTGTTTAAGGTTGATAAAACATTCTTTAAGGCATCGGGCGTGTGGGCATAATCGACAATGATGCTAATTTTGCTTTCGGTTAGCACAAATTGAAAGCGCCCTTTTACACTTTCTAAGCTGCTAATGATTTTTAGCGCATCAAATTCTTCGACTTCCAACAGCATTGCCGTGCCATAAATAGCTAAAATATTATAGGCATTAAAAGTTCCAAATAGTTTAACCCATATTTCGTTTTTGTTAAGTTGAAGCAACAATCCGTCAAGGCTATTTTCTAAAATCTTGCCCTTAAAATCGGCTAATGAATTTAACGAATATCGGTAAGTTTTTGCTTGACAATTTTGTAGCATCACTTCACCATTTTTATCATCGGCATTGATAAGTGCAAAAGCCGTTTTGGGAAGATTGTCAAAAAACGCTTTTTTAACATCGCGATAAGCATTAAATGTAAGGTGATAGTCTAAATGGTCTTGGGTTAAATTGGTAAAAATGCCTCCTGTAAAGTTTAAACCCTTCGTTCTTTTTTGATGAATGCCGTGAGAGCTGACTTCCATAAAGCAAAAAGAAACGCCTTGCTTAACCATTTGCGCTAAATAGCGATTGATGGTTAAACTATCGGGCGTGGTATTGTCGGTTTTAAATTCTTGTTGATTCACTAAAATTTTAACCGTAGAAAGCAATCCTACTTTATATCCCAATTTCGAAAATAAATCGTAAAGCAAAGTAGCTACGGTGGTTTTGCCGTTAGTGCCCGTTATGCCGACTAATTTCAATTTTTTAGAAGGATTGTCATAAAAGTTTGATGCCATATCGGCTAAAGCCGATTTTGTATCTTCAACAACGATATACGTTACATTTTCAACTCGTTGTGCGGGTAAATCTTGGCAGATAATAACTTTAGCCCCTTTTTTAATAGCAGCATCTATGTATTGATGACCATCAACTGTTTGACCTTTTATTGCAATAAAAATGGCGTTGGGTTTGACTAACTGCGAATTGATTTGTAGGTTGTTTATAAGCACATCGGCACTGCCATAAAGTTCGTTTACAGAAACACCATATAATATGTCTTTTAAATTTTTCACAATAATTTTAGACGAATTATTTTATTACTTTTAATGCTATCACCCGGTTTTATTGATTGATAAGCTACTTTTCCATACCCTTCGCAAATAACTCTAAAGCCACTGTTTTCAAGTAATGCTATGGCATCCATACCTGACATTTTATTTAAGTTGGGCATTAGGCTGTCTTTGCTGATTTGTGTAAGCGCTTGATTGCCTGGTTTTAGAATTTGTGCATTTTTAAAGGTGTCAAATCGCGTAACACTTTCGTAAAGTGGCGTTGATACATAGATTTTTTGTGCAATTTTTTTAAAGGCCGGGCCGGCAACATCAGCACCGTAATAGCCAAACTTTTTATTTGGTTTGTGAATGACAACAATGCAAGAATATTTAGGCGCTTCGGCCGGAAAATAGCCCACAAAAGATGAAATGTATTGCGTTCCCGAATCTTTCCAATAATCAATTTGGCAAGTTCCTGTTTTACCAGCTAGCTGAAAATAAGGTAGGTAAATGTTTTTAGCCGTTCCGTTTTTAACTACATTTTTTAATAGCGCTTGAACCTTGATTAGGGTTTCTTGAGAACAAATTTTTTCGACAATTACCTCTGGTTGTACGCTTGAAATGACTTTATCTTGGTCTCTTATTTCTTTAACAAATAAAGGTCTAACCATTTTGCCATTATTTGCTATGGCATTATAAAAAGTGAGGGTTTGCAAATCGGTAAATTCAACTCCATAGCCCCAAGCCATCCAAGCTAATGAAAGACCATTCCAATTTTTACTTTTAGGTTCGGGAACTTTTGGCATACTTTCGCCTCCAATTGAAATATTTAATTTTTTACCAACATTCATTGAATGGAGTTTATCAATAAACTTTTGTGGGTTGCTTCCATAATTTTGAGTGATAATTTTTGCCATTCCCACATTTGAAGAATATTCAAGCACTTGAGCTGCGGTAATTTTTCCATAACCACCTCTGTGAGAGTCGATAATTTTTTTTCCGTGTATGGAAATCATGCCTTTTTCAGTATCAATAATTGTAGAAGTGTCAATGAGTTTATCGTCTAAAGCTGCCACCATACCCATTAATTTGAAGGTAGAACCCGGTTCGTGCGTTTCCCAAACGGCAAAATTTCGTTCTTCATAATAGGTGCCACTTTTAGTTCGCGCCAAATTAGATATGGCTTTAACTTGACCCGTTTTAACTTCCATCACCACTACTGTGCCGTGTTCGGCTTCATAATTTTCAAGTTGTTCAAGCAAGGCGTGATGGGCAATATCTTGGATGTTTAAATCAATGCTGGTTATCACATCTAATCCGTCAATAGGATCAATTTCATTCTCGTCGTTTATAGGTTTCCACTGACCTTTGGCAATTTTTTGTTTTAAGTGTTTGCCTACATGGCCTTTTAAATAGTTGCTAAAGCTACCTTCAATGCCCGATTCACCGCGGTGGTCATCATATCCAATCGTTCTTGCGGCAATTTTTCCTAGCGGATAACCTCTTACCGTTCGTTGATTAACAATTAAGCCTCCCTTAAAAGTTCCTAATCTTAAAATAGGGAACTCTTTGACAATTTCAAATTGGCTGTAACTTAAGTTGTTGGCAATTAATAAATACTTATTTTTTTGTTCACGCGCTTTTTTAAAGTAATTTTCATAATAGATAACGGGTTTACCAAACAAAGCCGACATAGCCTTTGACAGCTTTAAAACATCTCTATTGAATATCCTTTTAGGAATAATGGCAACATCCATCCGCACATCGTATTTAGGTACCGAAGTTGCTAATAAACTGCCATCAGCGGTATAAACATTACCTCTATTGGCAGGAATTTCGAAGGTTTTTATAGCGTTTTCAATAGCCTCATCGCGAAATTGATTGCCTTCAAGCCATTGTATTTGAACTATTTTATAAATAATACCAAACACGAATACCAGTGTTAAAACTGATATAAAATAAAACCTATTCAATATGTTTTGTTTGCGAACTGCCATTAGTTGGTTACAATAACTTTTATTTTATAAGGGGGTGTTGTTGGTGGTTTTATTCCTTTTAAATTGAGTGCTTTTGTGATTGACGACTCCATTTTTAAATTCATTAACTCGGCACGGTTTGAAACAAATAAAGAGCGCATTTCCTTGTTTCGAGAATCTAATCGGCTTATTTCTTGTACTTTATTTTCAATGCTCAATGAACTACTTATCATAATTAAAGCTAAAACAGCTAAAAAAATGATGAAGAGCCAGTTTTTTTGAGAATTTTCTTCGGTTAAAAAACTGCCTTTTAATAAATTAAAGATAAAGCCCTTTTGTTTTGCCATTATATTTTAGTTACAATTCTTAGTTTCGCGCTGCGCGCACGGTTGTTGTTTTTTATTTCATCGTAAGATGGTACAATTAATTTTTTTGGTTTTTTAAATGGGGTATTTATATTTCCATAAAAATCCTTTTCGGGTTCACCCTCAAAATTGCCGTATTTGAAAAAATTTTTCACCAAACGGTCTTCTAAAGAATGGTATGAGATGATGCTCATCTTGCCATCGCTAACTAACAAATCGGTTGTTTGCAATAGAAAGGCTTTTAGAACCTCCAATTCCTGATTGACTTCAATGCGAATGGCTTGAAATAATTGCGCTAATATTTTATGTTGTTTTATGGGTGGTAAAAATTTGCTTATCGCCTCTTTTAACTGAAAACTGGTTTTAATTGGTGTTTCTTGTCTGGCTTTTACAATTGCTTGCGCGATGGCTTTGGCATTATTTAATTCGCCATATTCTAATAAAATAGCCTTCAATTTGGCTTCAGTATAAGTATTCACAACCTCATAGGCAGAAAGTTCAGATTTAGAATCCATGCGCATGTCTAACAAGGCGTCAAAGCGCGTTGAAAAGCCTCGTTCAGGCACATCAAATTGATGTGATGACACCCCTAAATCGGCTAAAATTCCATTAACTTTTGTCACTCCGTAAACTCTTAAAAACCGTTTTATAAATTTAAAATTGCCTTGAATGAGCACAAATCGATCATCAAGTAGGTTGTTTTTTTTGGCATCTTCATCTTGATCAAAGGCAAACAATCTTCCGTTTTTGTTAAGCCGCTTTAAAAGTTCTTTTGAATGACCACCGCCACCAAAAGTTACATCAACATAAATTCCGTCGGGAATGATTTCTAAACCGGCAATACTCGCTTGCAATAAAACAGGATCATGATAGTCCATTTTCTAGATTTGATGAATTTCCCATAACCGTTTCAGCCAAAGTTGCAAAATCGGCAGTAGCCTCATTAATAGCAATTTCGTATTTATTTTTATCCCATATTTCGACAATATTTACCGCTGATGAAAGAATAATATCACTTTCAATTCCGGCAAAAACCGCCAAATCTTTTGGTATTAATAACCTACCAGTCACATCGAGATCGGCAATTTTAACACCTGCGGTAAAAACCCTGATAAAATCATTGTTTTTCTTTACAAATCGATTTAGCTTGTTAACTTTTTCCATCATTACCTGCCACTCTTGCATCGGATACATTTCAATACATGGTTGAAAAACAGACCGCTTTAAAACAAAGCCTCCGTCAAGCACACTCATCAGTTGCTTTTTAAGCATCGTTGGAAGCATTAGCCTACCTTTGGCATCCGATTTACACGTGTAAGTACCTATTAAATTGGTCAAAGTTTGAAAGATTTTGAAAACAAATATACATTTTTTTACCACTTTTTACCACTTTTTACCACTTTATTGAAAAAATAGTTATCAACAATTTTATTTTAAGCTATTTGATTGATTATGAATGTGCGGTATGCTTGTTTAAAAACGCAATATAAATTAAACTGACAAAGCCACATTAGCCAAAAATAATTATATTTGTGAATTGTTATTAAAACAAGATACCTAGATGAATTTTTCTCTAAAAAAAGAAGCTACTTTTAATTATTTAGAAGCAGGTGAAGGAACCCCAATTATCATACTCCATGGAATTATGGGTACTTTGAGCAATTTTAACGGCGTTTATAATTATTTTCCCAAAAAGGGTTATCGCATTTTAATTCCCGAATTGCCGCTCTATACCTTGCCGCTGTTGAGAACCAATGTTAAAAATTTAGCCCTATTTGTAAAAAAGTTTGCCAAATTTAAAAATCTTGAAAACTACATTTTATTAGGAAATTCGTTAGGGGGTCATATTGCACTTTATTTTTCAAAATTATATCCCGAGAATGTTTTGGGGATGGTGCTTACGGGTAGCTCAGGACTTTACGAAAATTCTATGGGAGAATCTTATCCAAAACGCGGTAATTACGAGTATATTAAAGCTAAAGCTGAAGAGGTTTTTTATGACCCAAAAATAGCTTCAAAAGAAATTGTTGATGAGGTTTTTGAAACGGTAAACAATCGCATAAAATTAATAAAAACCTTGGCGATTGCCAAAAGCGCCATACGCCATAATATGGCAAAAGATTTACCCTTAATGACGATGCCAACTTGTTTAATTTGGGGTAAAAACGACAAAGTTACCCCACCAAATGTTGCGACAGAATTTAATAATTTGTTGCCAAATTCTGATTTGTATTGGATTGATAAATGCGGCCATGCGCCAATGATGGAGCATCCTGATGCTTTTAACACCCTATTAGAACAATGGCTTAAAAAGCGCAATTTTTAAGTTATGAATATTAAATCGGCTGAATTTATCATTAGCAATACCGATGTGGCAAATTGCCCAAAAGAGTTGTTACCCGAATACGCCTTTATCGGCCGCTCTAATGTTGGCAAATCGTCGTTGATTAATATGTTAGTCAACCAAAAAAACTTAGCTAAAACTTCCGGAAAACCAGGAAAAACACAACTTATCAATCATTTTAAAATTAACAATGCATGGTTTTTGGTAGATTTACCGGGCTATGGCTATGCTCAAATTTCAAAGAGCAAACGCAAGACTTTTCAAGAATTTATTAAAGCTTATTTTTTAGAGCGCAAACAATTGGTTTGCACCTTTGTATTAATTGATTCACGCTTAGAACCCCAAAAAATTGACTTAGAATTTATGCAATTTCTTGGTGAAAATAATATAGCCTTTTGTGTTGTTTTTACCAAATCGGATAAATTAAAAACCACCAAACTCAATAATAACATCGCTATTTATAACGATACAATGACCCAAAGTTTGTGGGAATCAATGCCTACTTATTATGTCACATCGGCAATAGCCAAGGCTGGCAAAGATGAGTTGTTGAACTATATAGAAACCTTAAATCAAGAAGTAGCTGAAAATTTTTAATGATGGCTTCTACTTTAGATACCCTACAAATACTTTTTGAAGACAATCACTTTATCATTGTCAATAAACAATCGGGCGATTTAGTTCAGGGTGATAAAACGGGCGATGCCCCTTTAAGCAACCTTATAAAAATATACCTAAAAGAAAAATATTTAAAACCCGGCGCGGTGTTTTTGGGCGTTGTTCATCGGCTTGACCGCCCAACAACAGGTGTGGTTGTTTTTGCAAAGACTTCAAAAGCCCTAGAGCGTTTTAACAAAATGTTGCGCGAAAATAAAGTCGATAAAACCTATTGGGCCATCGTTAAAAACAAACCCGAGAGAGCTGAAGATACCTTAACGGGTTATCTAAAAAAGAATCCTAAAAACAATAAATCTACATCATTTACTTCTGAAATTGAAGGCAGTAAAAAAGCCGTACTTCATTATAAATTAATTAAATCGCTCGAAAATTACCATTTGCTAAAAATAGATTTAGAAACAGGACGGCATCACCAAATTCGGTGTCAATTGGCTGCTATTGGTTGCCCCATTAAAGGTGATTTAAAATACGGATTTGACCGCAGTAATAAGGATGCCAGCATCCATTTACACGCACATAAGATTGAATTTATTCATCCTGTTACAAACGAACTTATTTCTATTTTAGCGCCAACTCCCAAAGATTCAATTTGGGATGCTTGTAACTAAGCTTTATTTTTCTTTTCTACAATTGCTTGTAAACACAAATTGCCAATGCTACCTATATGTGTGTGACACACCGTTTTATCGGGTTTAAATTGTCCTTTAGCCACCTCTTTTCCAACCATTTTATAAGCATCTCTAAAAGGCACACCACTTTGCACCAATTTATTAACTGTTTCTACACTAAAAAGATTATTGTATTTCTCGTCTTCTAAAATAGCCGTATTCACTTTGATATTTTTTAATGAATAGCTCAGCATTTCTAAACAAGATTTTAATGTCGAAAAAGCGGGTATCAAACCTTCTTTTAACAATTGTAAATCACGGTGATAGCCACTTGGCAAATTGTTGGTAATGAGTGTAAATTCATAAGGCAAAGCTTGTAATTTATTGCACTTTGCGCGAATCAATTCAAAAACATCGGGATTTTTTTTATGAGGCATAATACTAGAGCCTGTAGTTAATTCATCTGGAAAGGAAATGAAAGCAAAATTCTGATTCATATACAAACAAATATCCATACTCATTTTAGACAAAGTACTCGCCACCGCACTCAAAGCAAATGCCACGCCTTTTTCAAGCTTGCCACGACTCATTTGCGCCGCTACCGAATTGTATTTTAAGGTGCTAAAATTTAGCGCTTTGGTAGTAAAATCCCTGTCAATAGGGAACGAGCTGCCATAACCGGCAGCCGAACCTAAGGGATTTTGGTCAGCCATTTTGAAAGCGGCTTTTACAAAATAAAGATCGTCAATTAAGGTTTCGGCATAAGCTGAAAACCACAAACCAAAAGACGAAGGCATCGCAATTTGCAAGTGGGTATAACCTGGCAAAAGAACCGCTTGATAGCGATTGGCTAAAGTGATTAATAAATCAAATAAACCATCCGTTTCATCCATTATTTCTTTTAAGGCATCCTTTACAAACAGATGAATATCAACCAAAACCTGATCATTTCTAGAACGGGCGGTGTGAATTTTTTTACCTGTATCGCCCAATTTTTCGGTCAATAAAAACTCAATCTTTGAATGAACATCCTCAAAATTCGACTCAATTGTAAAGGTTCCATCATTAATTTTTATCGTAATGGCTTCTAATTCAGCTTTTATAGCGGTCAATTCATCTGCGCTAAGCAAACCAATTTTATGTAACATTTGGGCATGCGCCAAGTTACCCATTACGTCATATTTTGCTAAAATAAGATCTAAAACGCGATCGTTGCCAACGGTGAATAAATCAATTTTTTTGTCGGTTGAAAATCCCTTATCCCAAAGTTTCATACAATTTCATTTAAAATTTTAATATACAAATCAATGCCTTCTTCAATTTCTTGGAGGTAAATAAACTCGTCGGCGGTGTGCGATCGCAAACTATCACCGGGTCCTAATTTTAAAGACGCACAGCTTAAAACTGATTGGTCAGAAAGCGTTGGAGAGCCGTAAGTTTCAAGTCCTAATTTAATTCCCGCCTGCACAATTGGGTGGTTTTTAGGGATTGACGATGAATTTAAACGCATCGAACGCGCGGTAACCTCCGATTTTACATTTGCTTTTACAAGGTCTAGAACTTCCTGATTGGTGTAGGCATCGGTTACGCGAACATCTACCACAAAATTGCAATTTGCCGGAATCACATTGTGCTGACTTCCGGCTTCAATTTGTGTAACGGTCATTTTGACTTTGCCTAAGGTTTCGGATATTTTTTCAAATTCATAATTTTGAAACCATTTAATCGCTTCAATCGCGTTGTAAATAGCATTATCGGCAATGCCATGTGCCGCGTGTCCAGGTGTGCCATGTGCCTTACAATCAAGCACTAACAATCCCTTTTCGGCAATCGCCAATTTCATTAGAGTAGGCTCGCCAATAATTGCAAAATCAATGGGTGGAATAATATGCAACATACTATTTAGTCCGTTTTGACCTGAACTTTCCTCTTCGGCTGAAGCCACGATTACAAAATTGTAATTCAGATTTGGCTGTTCATAAAAATAAGCAAACGTTGCCAACAAAGAAACCAAACAACCGCCGGCGTCATTGCTCCCAATTCCGTATAACTTGCCTTCAAAAACCTCTGGTGTAAACGGATTTTTGGTATAGGCTTTATTCGGTTTTACGGTATCGTGATGCGAATTGAGTAAAATGGTTTTTTTAGAGGCCTTAAAATACTTGTTTTTTGCCCAAACATTATTGTTAACCGATTCAAATTCTATTTGATTTTTAGTAAACCATTTTTTAATTAATTGGGCTGTAGCTTGTTCTTCGCCTGAAAAAGAAGGTGTGGCAATCAAGGTTTTAAGCAAATCAATGGCTTGTATTTTAAGCTGTTTTATCATTTTTATAAACTTAAAGTGGTGTGCAAGCTATCAGTAGCTTCAATAAGTGAAGCATTTCCAATCTTGACTTTTTCAACGCCTTTTTCTAGGGCTTTAAAACAATTTTGAAGTTTTGGCAACATCCCTTCTGAAATAATGTGTTTATCGATAAGTTCTTCATAAATTTTTGTGTTTATTTCAGTAATAACTGAATTTTCATCTTTAATATCTTGGAGAACGCCTTTGAGTTCGAACAGATAATTGAGTTCAACTTCATAAAAATCACTCATAGCTATGGCAATTTCGGAAGCAATGGTATCGGCATTTGTGTTTAATAATTGACCTAGATTGTCATGGGTAATGCCACAAAAAACAGGTTTGATGCCGAGTTCTAAAAATTGTTTTATTGTCTGGCGGTTTACGTTTACTATATCGCCTACAAATCCATAATCAATATATTTTGCTGGTCTTTTTCCGGCAAGGATTAAATTGGCATCCGCGCCAGTAAAACCGATGGCATTACACTTATGCGTTTGCAGTTTTGTAACAATGTTTTTATTGATTAAACCCGCATAAACCATCACAACCACATCTAAAGTTGATTGATTTGTAACGCGTCTTCCCTCAATTATTTTTGATTCAATGCCTAATTTATCCGCCAAGATGGTAGCCGATTTACCGCCACCATGGACCAAAATTTTAAGACCTTCAATGGCTGCAAAATTTTTTAAAAACGTGTCTAATTGGCCTTCATTTTCAATGATATTACCGCCTATTTTTATAATTTTAAGTTTACTTTTTTTCATCTTCCAATATTTTTTTTAATACAATTTGTGCTGCAAAAGTTCGGTTATTTGCTTGGTTAATAACGAGTGAATTCTCTGAATCGATTACCTCATCCATCACAATTACATTTCTTCTAACGGGTAAACAATGCATAAATTTTGCATGATTTGTCAAGTTCATTTTGTGAGATGTGATGGTCCAGTTTGCATCGGTATTAGTTACTTTTCCGTAATCTTTAAACGAACTCCAGTTTTTTACATATACAAAATCGGCATTTTTGAGTGCTTTTTCTTGTTGGTATTCTATGGTTGAATGTTTGGTAATTTCGGGATCTAATTCATAACCTTTTGGGTGTGTTATAACAAAATCAGCGTCTTGCAATTGCATCATTTCTACAAAAGAATTTGCCACGGCGTGTGGCAAAGCTTTTGGATGGGCCGCCCACGACAACACCACTTTTGGTTTGTGTTTGGTTTTAAATTCTTGCAAGGTGATGGCGTCTGCCAATGCTTGTAAAGGATGTCGCAAAGCACTTTCCATATTAATAACGGGAATACCAGCGTATTTTTTAAAGCCATTCATCACCAATTCGGCTTGGTCTTTTTCTTTATTTGTTAGCGATGCAAAAGCTCTAATTGCCACAATATCGCAGTATTGCGCAATAACACGGGCGGCTTCTTTAATATGTTCCGATTTATTTTGATTCATAATAGCGCCATCTTCAAACTCTAATTCCCAGCCCTCACTGCCAAAATTCATCACAATGACATGCATGCCTAAATTTTGAGCCGCTTTTTGAGTGCTTAAACGCGTTCGCAAACTTTGATTAAAAAACAATAAACACAAGGTTTTATCTTTACCAAGTTTTTTATATTTTAAAGGGTTCTTTTTCAATTCAATGGCTTCTTTTACAAGCAATTTTAAATTGTCGATATCTGAAAAACTAATAAAATTATTCATCTAACAAAGTTTTTAGCGCTATGACAAATTTGTTAATTTGATTTTTAGTAATTGATAGTGGTGGCAAAATTCTCAATAATTTTTTATTATTTGACCCTCCTGTAAAGATATGTTTTTCCATAATGAGTTTTTTGCGCAACTCCGCAACTTCAAAATCGAATTCTAGTCCGAGCATCAATCCCTTTCCTTTTACTTTTTTAATTTGAGAAATTGGTTTAATTTGTTTTAAAAAATAGTTAGATACCTCGTTAACATGAGCTATTAAGTTTTCGCTTTCCATAATTTCAAGTACAGAAATTGCCGCCGTGCAAGCCAAATGGTTTCCACCAAAAGTGGTTCCTAACATGCCAAATTTAGGTTCAATTTTATTAGAAATTAACACCCCACCAATAGGAAATCCGTTGCCCATACCCTTTGCCGTTGTGATGATATCGGGCTTAATGTGGTGATGCTGAAAGGCAAAAAATTCGCCACTGCGTCCATAACCCGATTGCACTTCATCCAAAATTAAAAATACACCCCTTTTTTGACATGCTTTTTCAAGCTCTTTAAAAAAAGCAGTAGTCCCTTCATCTAAGCCGCCAACGCCCTGAATTCCTTCAATAATAACGGCAGCAACATCTCCTTTTTTTAATTCATCAGTTACCAAATCGCTGTTATTAAGCGGCAAAAAAGTAACCTTTTGTTGCCTATTTATCGGCGCATTTATAAAAGGATTATCGGTAACGGCCACTGCTGCCGACGTGCGTCCGTGAAAGGAATTGTTAAATGCGATAACACGGCTTTTTCCCGTTTTAAACGAGGCTAATTTGAGCGCATTTTCATTGGCTTCGGCTCCCGAATTGCACAAAAACAATTGGTAGTTTTCGCAACCCGATAAGCTTCCTAATTTTTGTGCCAGCTCAACTTGTAAGGGGTTTTGCACGGAATTAGAATAAAAGCCTATTTTTTTAAGTTGAGCCGAAAGGCGCGCCACATATTTTTTATGGCTATGACCGATAGAAATAACGCCATGTCCGCCGTATAAATCTAAATATTTTGTATTATTTTCATCATAAACATAAACACCTTTAGCTTTTACAGGCTTTACATTATAGAGCGGATAAACCTTAAATAAGTCCATTTTTTGTATTTTAAATCTGATTAATTTTATTGTATGACACCACCAAACCTTTTATTAATGAAGAACTTAACCCTTGGTGTTCCATTTCATTTAAACCTGAAATGGTGCAACCACTTGGTGTGGTAACTTTATCTATTTCTTGTTCGGGATGGCTACCCGATTTTATCAATAAACTGGCGGCTCCCAAACAGGTTTGCATGGCTAATTCTTGCGCTTCTTTTGCATCAAAACCCAACTGAATAGCGCCTTGCGTGGTAGCTCTAATCAAGCGCATCCAAAAAGCAATGCCACTGGCACAAATTACAGTTGCTGCTTGCATTAATTTTTCTTCAATAAACAAAGTCGTTCCCAAGGCATTAAAAATATTTTTTGCGGTTTCAAGGTGAAGTGCTCCTTTTTTATTTGCACACAAACAGGTCATTGATTGCGAAACAGCAATGGCCGTATTAGGCATACATCTAATAATGGGTAGCTCACTACCAAGATAGGTTTCAATATCTTCAATTTTTCTTCCGGTTACAACCGAAATAACCGTATGTTTTGAGGCAATTAAATGATTTTTAATGTCGTTTAATACTTCAATAAGTTGTTTAGGCTGAACCGCAATAATAATAATATCCGATTGTTGCACAGCCTCACTGTTGCTTGACGTAAGGTGGACTTTATTTTCATTTTTCCAAGAGGCTAATTCAACTAAATTGCGTTTGGTTAAATAAAGTGAATCGACCTTTAAATTGCTGTTTATAACACCTTTTGCGATGGCATTACCTAAATTTCCTGTTCCTAAAATGGCTATTTTCATTATTTCTTAATTTAAAAGGTTGTTGCTTTTAATTGTAAGCCTTCTTTTTCGTTGAAGCCATACATTAAATTCATATTTTGAACCGCTTGACCAGAGGCACCTTTTAATAAATTGTCGATTACCGAAGTCATTAACAAGGTGTTCTTGTATTTTTCTAAATGGATAAAGCAATTGTTTGTATTGACCACTTGCTTTAAATGGACGGGTATTTTTGACACATGTGTAAAAGGCGCTTCACGGTAAAAATCATTAAAAAGCTCAAAGGCTTCATCAATATTTTTATCAAATTTTAGATAAATAGAGGCAAAAATTCCCCTGCTAAAATTTCCCCTATTGGGGATAAAATATAGTTCATCCAAAAAATGGGGTTGCAAATGCAACAGACTTTCGTTTATCTCATCTAAATGCTGGTGTGTAAAGGCTTTATAGATTGAAAAATTGTTGTCGCGCCAGCTAAAATGTGTGGTTTCACCTGGTGTTACACCTAATCCGGTTGCCCCAGTTGTGGCATTGATATGAACCGAGCTATTGAGCAAATTGTGGTGAGCCAAGGGCAACAATGCCAACTGAATGGCCGTTGCAAAACAACCGGGATTGGCAATATAATTGGCCTTTTTAATAACTTCTTTATTAAGCTCTGGCAAGCCATAAACAAAGGTTTTCTCTTGAAAAACAGCATTTTTTGCCAGCCTAAAATCAGTACTTAAATCTATAATTTTTGTGTGTGAAGCAAAATGGTTTTGTTCTAAAAACTTCTTTGAATTTCCGTGTCCCAAACACAAAAATACCACATCTACCATCGGGTCAATTTGATTGGTAAATTTCAACTGGGTGTTACCAAGCAAATCTTGGTGCACTTCATAAAGATGATTCCCTACCTTTGAGGTGCTAAACACAAAGTTAAGGTTCACTTTTGGGTGATTTAGGAGCAAACGAATCAATTCTCCTGCGGTATAACCTGCCCCGCCAACAATGCCTACTTGTTTCATAATTCAGGATTTATGTGATGGTAAATTTTATTGGCATTGCCTAATATTTTAATAAAGCCCTTAGCTTCATCGGCGGTCCATGCTTTGTTGGTTTCGCCATAAGCACCAAATCCCGACTTCATCAAATCGTGTTTTGAGGTAATGCCATTCACATTAAAATGATACGGTTTTAAAGTAACCAGCACTTCACCAGTTACCGTTTTTTGAGAATCGGTTAAAAAGGCTTCGATGTTGCGCATCACCGGGTCAAAATATTGACCTTCGTGCAACAGCATGCCATACCAATTTCCCAATTGTTCTTTCCAATATTGTTGCCATTTTGAAAGCACATGTTTTTCTAAGGTGTGGTGCGATTTTATGATGATTAAGGCTGCAGCGGCTTCAAAACCAACGCGACCTTTTATCCCAATAATGGTATCGCCAACGTGAATATCTCGGCCAATAGCGTATTTTGAAGCCAACGCTTCAAGCATCAAAATATTTGTTACCGGATTGTCAAACACCCCGTTAAGACCCACAAACTCCCCTTTTTCAAAATGGAGTTTTACGTTTATTGGTTCCGTTTTTTCTAGTTGACTTGGATAGGCATTTTCGGGCAAAGACTTATCAGAAGTTAGTGTTTCAACCCCGCCCACACTGGTTCCCCAAATACCTTTGTTGATGGAATATTTGGCTTGCTCCCAAGGATAATCTACGCCGGCATTTTTGAGGTATTCTATTTCGGCTTGTCGCGATAGTTTTAAATCTCTTATGGGTGTGATAATTTCAATTTCGGGTGCTAGAATTTGAAATATCCCATCAAAGCGCACTTGGTCATTTCCTGCGCCGGTACTGCCATGAGCGATGTATTTCGCGCCAATTTCTTTGGCGTAATTAATCACTTCTATTGCCTGAAAAACACGTTCGGCACTTACCGAAAGCGGATAGGTATTGTTTTTGAGAATGTTTCCAAAAACCATAAATTTTATGGCTTTGTTGTAATATTCGCTTAGAATATTTTTATTGACGTGTGAGCTTACGCCTAAATCATAGGCTTTTTTAGCAACACTTTTTAAATCTTCTTCATTAAAACCCCCAGTATTTACAAGGCAACTATGCACTTGAAGGTTTAAATCATTTTTTAAATATTTTACGCAAAAAGAGGTGTCTAAACCACCGCTAAATGCAAGAACTACTTTTTTCATTTTTTATATTTTTTTGGCAACTATCTTTAAATAATTTAGTTTCTTTTTACTTGATACATGCTACCTGATACTCGTTTCTTTATCTATTTTTAAGAAACAATGCCTGTTTAATTTTTTTTAATCGGTTTAAAACCTTGGTACTGTATTTTGTTGCTTCTAATTTAATATTTTGATTAGGATTGTAAAGCATCCCGGTACATAGGCACATTTTGCGTTCGGTTCGGGTTAAAATATCAAAATTTTTGCAGGTTTTACAACCATTCCAAAAGGCTTCATCTTTGGTGATTTCGGAAAATGTTACAGGGTGGTAGCCCAATTCATAATTAATTTTCATAACCGCTAAGCCCGTTGTGATGCCAAAAATCTTCGCTTTTGGATATTTTGCGATGGAATGTTCTAAAATTTTCTGTTTTATTTTTTTTGCCAAACCTTGGTTTCTAAAATCGGGGTGTACAATGAGTCCTGAATTCACCACAAACTCGTTATTATCCCAAGTTTCGATGTAACAAAATCCTGCAAAAGCATCGCCCTGAACGGCAATTACGGCATTTCCGTCTTCTATTTTTTTTATAATATAGGCCGGTGTTCTTTGTGCAATGCCCGTTCCTCGAACTTTAGCTGAGGCTTCTATGGTTTCACAAATGAGTGCTGCATATTTATTATGTGAGGTATTAGCAATAACAATTTTCATTGTCTTTATTTTTAAATGAATACTAAAATTGGCTTTTTTTTCGAAGGGAAAACGAACGCATCGTTTTCATAATAAATTACGCCCTTACGGGGCGACGGGGAAACAAGCGGACAATCACAGCCTTTGGTTTAAAAAAAGCCTGATTTAAAAAAGATGATTTGTAAAATGATTGTTGCAAAATGATAAGGATATAATGAAAATTAATAAACTGTTTTTTTGTGGGATATGACTAGCGTACGCAACGGCGACGGCGCATATCCATTTTGGGTTGCGGTAATTTAACAGTACTATTTAAAACATTTATTTTCATCGGGTCAATATTACATAAAATTTCAATACAAAATTTATTATTTTAAAATTATTTTATTGATGGTATAATCCCCTTTCGGCATTTATATGCCAAAAGGGATATAAAATATCTAATTGATTTGTGGTGTGTAATTGAACTTAAGTGCAAACTTTTAGCTTTAAAAATAAGGATTTCTTTGCGTTTATCTAAATAAAAGACAATATAACTTACTGTTTATTAGTTGTTTTATATGTTTTCGGCAAATTCTATTTAAAAAACAGTTATTTTTCTTTAAAATATTTATAACCATTAAGCATCATATAAATAAAAACAATTATGGATAATACAATTAATATTTTGCTTCCGATTGAATCTTTTACTGAAAATAAAACTAACCCCAACCCTATACCGAATAAACCAACCTTAAATAATTTTTCATTTTTCATAATAATATACTTAACTATTTTTAAACTTCCTTCCCTTGAAAAAAGAAAGGAAGATTAAATTTTGTAGTTTGCACCATTTTGCTACTTTTTAAATACCATGCTTATATTCAGTTTTAATTCAGAAATTCACCTTGTTTCCAATGTGAAATATTTTCTATTCTTAAAAATTGATTTTATAAGTATCGGAGTTAGAAACAGAATTACTGTGATTGAAAATGGTACAACAGAAACAATTCCTACTGTATATAAAAAAACAAAAGAACCATAGAGCTTAATCCTAGAAGGTAGTAAAACTCAGGAATGATGTGCTTAATTTTAAGTATTTAATCATTATTAAGTTCTAATTCCTTTCTAATTTCAATCCAATCTAAATATACAGCTATATTACATTTTTTTTTGCTTAAACAATTTTTAATACCTCCCCCAGTTTTATTTGAAAAACACTACCATCAACCGAAAATCATATTTTTCTTAAAGGAAATAATGATCTTTTAACTAACATATAGGATAATTTATTGATAAGCACAATGTAGAGCCATAAAAAATAGTTTCAAAACTGTTATTTTAATAAAAATTTTAAAATTAACAGTACAAATAAAACAATAACTAGAACTAGTCTGGTTATTTTTCCTTTTTCCTTATTAAATAACTTCA
>Ga0210052_1000233_pt1 | contig 46700 bp, 43 predicted proteins | sample CryGeymeta201508_FD_183976 | JGI IMG/M metagenome (GOLD analysis project Ga0210052, IMG submission 183976) | Groundwater microbial communities from Crystal Geyser aquifers in Utah, USA - Crystal Geyser metaG 2015-08 (SPAdes) (version 2) | ecosystem: Environmental > Aquatic > Deep subsurface >...
CCCGGCTCTTCGCCGATAAAGCGCTTCGCGGCCTGTTGCGCGCTGTCAAAGGTGAAACTCGAGGTCAGGAAGAGCGCCTCGCTATGCTCGTGGAACTGGCTGTGCTCGCTCCCCGCGCGCACAGCCAGGGTTTCCAACTGGTATTCATATTCGGACATCATCACCTCCCGCGCTGCAATTCCGCCGCGCAATAAAAAACCCGGAAAGCTTGGCGCCAAAACCGGGTTCCCCCGCTTTAGCTGGATTTATAACGCGCCCGCAAGCTGCTCCTCAAATCGGCGCGGTTAAAAGTTAGCACTGTCCGCCACACACTGTCAATCGCTTACATCGATGATTCCGACATTGTCAAATCGAGCTCCAACTGGTCTTCATCCGCCGCCGATTCATTGGCTTTGCCGTTGCGCGCGGCCTCGATCAGATTCAGGTACTCCTGGGTGATGTCGCCGGTGATGTAGTGACCGTCGAAACAGGAGGCATCAAATTCAGAAAGCGCCGGGTTGGCTTTGATCACCGCCGCCTTGAGGTCATCCAGATCCTGATAGATCAGGCGGTCGGCACCGATCTCCCGACCGATCTGCTCGTCGCTGCGGCCGGTCGCAATCAGCTCGTCACGGGTCGGCATATCGATGCCATACACGTTGGGGAATTTCACCGGGGGCGCGGCGGAGGCGAAAAACACCTTGCGCGCGCCCGCATCGCGCGCCATCTGCACGATCTCGCGGCTGGTCGTGCCGCGCACAATGGAGTCGTCCACCAGCAGCACGTTTTTGCCCTTGAATTCGATGCCGATTGCATTCAGTTTCTGGCGCACGGATTTCTTGCGCTTGGTCTGCCCCGGCATGATGAACGTGCGGCCGATATAGCGGTTCTTGACGAAACCCTCGCGGAACGGGATGCCCAGATGGTTGGCCAACTGCAATGCGCTCGGGCGGCTGGAATCCGGAATCGGGATCACCACGTCGATGTCGTGATCCGGCCACTCGCGGCGGATCTTTTCCGCCAGGAACTCCCCCATGAACAGGCGGGCGGCATAGACCGAAATGCCATCCATGACTGAATCGGGGCGGGCGAAATAGACATACTCAAAGATGCAGGGATGGAGCCGGGGATGTTCCGCGCATTGCTGGCTGTGGAAGTTGCCGTCCAGATCGATGAACACCGCTTCGCCCGGCGCGATGTCGCGCAGGAATTTGAAGCCCAGCGTATCCAGCGCCACCGATTCGGAGGCGACCAGATACTCGACCCCCTCGTCGGTCTGATTGGCACCGACCACCAGCGGCCGGATGCCATGCGGGTCGCGGAAGGCGAGCAGACCGTAGCCCGCAATCATCGCCACCACCGCGTAAGCGCCCTGACAACGGCGGTGCACGCCGGAGACGGCGGCGAATATCTTCTGTGGATCAAGTTTGAATCCGGTGGCTTTTTCCTGCAACTCGTGTGCCAGCACGTTCAGCAGCACTTCGGAATCGGAGCCGGTGTTGATGTGGCGCAGATTCTGCTGGTACATGGCGCGGCGCAGTTCATCGGTGTTGGTGAGATTGCCGTTGTGCCCGAGCACGATGCCGAACGGCGAGTTGACGTAGAACGGCTGCGCCTCGTTGTGATCCACCGCCGAGCCGGCCGTCGGATAGCGCACATGGGCGATACCGGCGTTACCCTTGAGCGCGCGCATGTTGCGCGTGCGGAATACATCGCGCACCAGGCCATTCCCCTTGTGCAAATGGAAGGTTCTGCCCTCCAGCGTGGCGATGCCCGCCGCGTCCTGCCCGCGATGCTGCAACACCTGCAACCCGTCATACAGCAACTGGTTGACCGGTGTGTTCGCAACCACTCCTAAAATCCCGCACATCGTCTTTCCCGCTTTATGATAAATTTGGTCGGATTACTTTGGCACGATATCTGTCGGCACATATTCTTTTGCATACTGCGCCGCCTGTTGCAAGGGTTTGCTGCTCCAGGCGTTCTTCCACCAGGATTGCTGCGGCAGACCGGTCAGACCGCCCAGCCACACCAGCGCCAACACCACCAGTATCCCGCGCGCAACACCAAACATTGCGCCAAATTTGCCGTCCAGCGCGGCCAGACCGGCAAACTTGGCCAGTTTTGACAGGAACCAAGCGAAAATCGCCGCCACAATCAGGGTCGCAATAAACATGGCGGCAAAGGCGGTTGCCGAGCGCAGGCCCGGATCCGCAATTGCCGACGGAATGTAGGGCAGCAGTTGCGCCGATGAAGTGCGAGCCACGATATACGCCGCCACCCAGCCAAGCAGTGAAAACAACTCATACATGAACCCGCGCCACCAGCCAAGCAGAGCCGACAGGGCAATAATCACCAGCACCGCAATATCAAAAATCGACATACGCGCTTATTCCGGGCTGAGCACATTCGGATGCAAGCCGATTGCTTCCAGCTTGCGACGTATCTTTTCAGCCGCTCCCTTGTCCGGATAATATCCCACCCGCACGCGCAACATGCTGCCGGCACGCTCGGTAAACACCGGATAGCCGCGCTTCTTCAGGTTGGCCACCATCTGTTTGGCCGCCTCTTCTTTGGAATAGGCGCCAACCTGCACCACCCAGCCGGAGGGTTTGCCCAGCACCTTCGCGGAAGCCGGGGGAGCGTGCGTCTCGCGCTTGACAGTCGTCTCGATTTTGGCGGGCGGGGCCGTCACTGGCGCAATGGCAGTCTCGACGGGGAGCCCGACTGGGGCGGGTTTGTTGTCCGCCACGGCAAGTTCAACTTTTGGCGCCTCCTCCTGCGCCGCCTGCTGCACAGGCGTCACTTCCGTCCGTGCCGGAATGCGCAACTCGATGTCGCCCCCCCCGGTCGCAGCCGGATCCGGGTCGAATATCATGGGCAGAAAAATGACGACGCCCAGCATCAGCGCAATTGCGCCAATCAGCCGGCGTCTGGCCTGGCGCTGCAAGGAAAATTCGCCGTCAGTCGTGATTTGTTTTGCCATATTCGAATCGGAAAGTTCAAGCGCCACGCACACCGCGCAGCCGCATCACTTCCGCTACCGTATAGAATGAGCCAAGGGCTGTGATTCTATCATTTTCACATGCGCGATTGCCGGCCTCATACAGGGCATTCGTGATGGCCGGACAGGTCACGATCTCGCCTCGAACCCCCTGTTTTTCGAGTACCTGCCGCAGTTCCGCTGTCGTCGCGCCGCGCGGGGCATCGATTCCGGCGACCAGCCACACATCGATCTGCGCGTCGAGCGCGGCAACCACTCCGGCCATATCCTTGTCCTTGAGCATGGCGAACACCGCAAAGGTTCTGGCCGGCGGCAGATTGGCCAGGTTATGCGCCAGCGACCGTGCCGCATGCGGGTTGTGCGCCACATCAAGGATCAACTGCGGGCGGCCCGGCACAAACTGGAAACGGCCGGTCAACTCGACCTCGGCAAGACCGCGCCGCACCGCCGCCATATTCACCGGCAATTTATCTTTCAGCGCATCCAGCGCGGCCAGTGTCGCGCTGGCATTATGCAACTGAAACGCACCGCGCAAGGCGGGTAACGGCAAGGCGTGCCGCTCGCCGGATTGGCCAAAGAAATCCCACTGCCCCTGATGCAGCCTGAACCCGAACTCCCTGCCGATGCACCACAATTCCGCGCCGGTCTCCCGTGCATGGCTGCTTATCGCCCGCGGCACATCGCTATCGGCACAGATCGCCACGCGCCCCCGGCGGAAGATGCCCGCCTTCTCGTAGGCGATCTGTTCGCGCGTCTCGCCAAGATAATCGACATGATCGATATCCACGCTGGTTACCACCGAAACATTTGCATCAAACACGTTCACCGCATCCAGCCGACCGCCAAGCCCGACTTCGAGGATGGCGACATCAACCTTGTGCGCGATGAAAAGCTGTATCGCCGCCAGCGTGCCGAATTCAAAGTAAGTCAGCTGTAGGTCGGGCTTCAGCCCGACATCATCCAGTCGGGCTGAAGCCCGACCTGCGCGCGCCTGCTCAATCCTTTCAAACGAAGCACACAATTCGGCATCGGTAGCTTGTCGTTTGCCAATCCGTACCCGCTCGTTGTAGTCCAACAGATGCGGCGAGGTATAACAGCCGACCTTGTAACCGGCGGCGTGCAGAATGGCTTCCAGCATGGCGCACACCGAGCCTTTGCCGTTGGTGCCACCAACGACGATGACGGGGAAATCAGGATGAAGATTCAGCCGCTGCCTGACTTGCGCCACGCGCTCCAGGCCGAGCGCGATGGTTTTGGGATGCAGTGATTCGAGGTGGGTTAGCCAGTCGGGAAGTGTTCGAGATTCCACAGAAAAAACCTAACACACACCACAGAGACACAGAGACACAGAGGAAGAGCCTTGCCTTTCACTCCCGGCTTCTGCGGCGTGTCGGTTTGTGTCTTCGCTGAGTCTCTGTGTCTCTGCGGTGATGGACTGACCTGTCATTACGCCGCTTCCAGCTTCGTCACCGCATCCTGTTTGGTCAGCAGGGTGATCAGCGTCGCCAGTTGGTCGCGCATCCGGCGGCGATCGACGATCATGTCGATGTGGCCATGCTCAAGCAGAAACTCGGCGCGCTGAAAACCTTCCGGCAGGGTCTCGCGCACGGTCTGCTGGATCACGCGCGCGCCGGCGAAGCCGATCAGGGCGCCGGGTTCGGCGATGACCACATCGCCGAGGAAGGCGAAGCTGGCGGAGACGCCGCCCATGGTCGGGTCGGTGAGCACGGAGATGAAGGGCAATCCTGCTTCACTCAGTTGCGTGAGCGCCGCGCTGGTCTTGGCCATCTGCATCAGTGACAGCAGACCTTCCTGCATGCGCGCGCCGCCGCTGGCGGCAAAACAGACGAAGGGGGATTGCTGCTCCAGCGCGACTTGCGCGCCGCGCACGAAACGCTCGCCGACCACCGACCCCATCGAGCCGCCCATAAAACTGAACTCAAACGCGGCGGCGACAACCGGCAGCGCATGAACGCTGCCCTGCATCACGATCAGAGCATCGTTTTCGCCGGTGCTTTTCTTGGAGGCCGCCAGACGCTCGGTGTATTTCTTCTGATCCTTGAACTTGAGCGTATCGACCGGCAATATCTCCGCCCCGATCTCGAAACGGCCTTCGCCATCCAGCAACCAGTCAAGACGGGTGCGCGCGGTGATGCGATGGTGATGGTTGCATTTCGAACAGACGCTGAGGTTCTTTTCCAGATCGGCGTGATACAGCACCGCCTGGCAATCCGGGCACTTGAACCAAAGTCCCTCCGGCACATTGCGCTTGTCTTCGCCTTCCCGGCGTTTGATCTTCGGCGGCAATAATTTCTGAAACCATCCCATGATGTTTCCTCCCTCAGTTGTCGATTGCCTGACGCAATTCTTTTACCAGCCGCCCGACATTGGCGACCACTTCCTGCTCGTTTGAATTTTCGATTTCCTGCACGATGCGGCTGCCCACCACCACGCCATTGCATAGTTTTGCCACCGCGCTGGCCGTTGCGCCATCGCGGATGCCAAAGCCGACGCCGATCGGCAGCTTGATGTGGCGGCGCAGTTGCGGCAACTTCTGTTCGATGGCAGACAGATCGAGATTGCCCGCGCCGGTAACGCCCTTGAGCGAGACGTAATAGACGTAGCCGCGCGCCAGTTTCGCGACCTGTTGCACCCGGTCATCGCGCGTGGTCGGCGCCAGCAAAAAGATCGGATCAATACCGTGTGCTTCCAGATGGGTGAACGCTTCATGGCTCTCCTCCGGTGGAAAATCGACGGTCAACACGCCGTCCACACCGACTTCGGCACACCGCTTGGCAAAGGTTTCCCAGCCCATCGCCTCGATCGGGTTGCCGTAGCCCATCAGCACGACCGGCGTGTGTGAATTTTCCCGGCGAAATTCGGCCGCCATGTCGAGCACATGGTGCAGGCCGACGTGATGCTTGAGTGCGCGCTCGGAAGCGCGCTGGATGGTCGGCCCGTCGGCCATCGGATCGGAGAACGGTACACCGAGTTCGAGGATGTCCGCACCCGCTTTTACCAGCGCATGCAGCAATGGCACGGTGAGTTGCGGATTAGGGTCGCCCGCCGTGATGAATGGGATCAGCGCCTTGCGTTGTTGCTGTTCGAGTTGTTCGAAAACGGTCTGGATTCGGCTCATAGCGTAATACCTTGCAATTGGGCGATGGTATTGATGTCCTTGTCGCCACGCCCGGAAAGATTCACCAGCAACACTTTATCCTTGCCCATGCCCGGCGCAATCTTGATCGCATGCGCCAGCGCATGGCTCGATTCCAGCGCGGGGATGATACCCTCGAAGCGACACAGCGTATTGAATGCCGCCAGCGCCTCATCGTCGTTGATCGCCACGTACTTCGCGCGGCCGGTGTCCTTCAGCCAGCAATGTTCCGGGCCGACGCCGGGATAATCCAGCCCGGCAGAAATCGAATGCGTCTCGATGATCTGGCCGTCGGCATCCTGCATCAGATAGGTCTTGTTGCCGTGCAGCACGCCGACCGGCGCGTTGACCGTGAGCGGCGCGGCATGTTTGCCGGTCCCGATGCCATAGCCGCCGGCTTCCACGCCGATCAGGCGCACTGCCGGCTCATCGAGGTAATGGTAGAACGCGCCCATCGCATTGGAGCCGCCGCCGACACAGGCGATCACTGCATCCGGCAGACGGCCAATCATCTCCGGCATCTGGACGACGGTTTCGCGGCTGACCACGGCATTGAAATCGCGCACCATCGCCGGATACGGGTGCGGCCCGGCGACCGTGCCGATGATATAGAAAGTGTTCTCGATGTTGGTCACCCAGTCGCGCATCGCTTCGTTCAGCGCGTCCTTGAGCGTCTTCGATCCGCTGTGTACCGGCACCACCGTCGCGCCCAGCAGCTTCATGCGGAACACGTTGGGCGACTGGCGCTGCACGTCCTCCGCGCCCATATACACCACGCATTCCATGCCCAGCCGCGCCGCCACCGTCGCCGTCGCCACGCCGTGCTGGCCGGCACCGGTCTCGGCGATCACCCGCTGCTTGCCCATGCGTTTGGCGAGCAATGCCTGGCCGATGGTGTTGTTGATCTTGTGCGCGCCGGTGTGGTTCAGATCTTCGCGCTTGAGATAGATCTGCGCCCCGCCCAGATGCGCGGACAATCGCTCGGCGTGATAGACCGGACTGGGACGGCCGACGTAATGCTTCAGGTCGCGCTCGAATTCGGCGATGAATTCGGGGTCGTCACGGTACTTTTCATAGGCGGCCTTCAGCTCTTCCAGCGCTCCCATTAGCGTCTCGGCGACGTAGATGCCGCCGTAGGGGCCGAAATGGCCGTTCTTATCGGGATAGTTGTACATCGATTCGCTTCACCTCGTTGACGAATGCCGCGATTTTCGCCGCATCCTTGATTCCCTTTGCCGCCTCCACGCCGCTGGACACATCCACCGCGTAAGGGCTTATCTGTTTGATCGCCTCTACCACATTACCCGCATGCAAACCGCCGGACAGAATCACCGGCAACGGCAAGTTATGCGGAATCAGCTTCCAGTCGAACGTCTCGCCGCTGCCGCCCTGCACACCCTCGACATGGGCATCCAGCAACAAGCCCTGCGCGTCCGCGTAACGGGCCGCGCATTCTACCAAATCCACCCCCGCTTTGACCCGGATCGCCTTCAGGTACGGCTTGCCGAACTGGCGGCAGAATTCCGCCGATTCTTCGCCGTGGAACTGCAAAGTATCCAGCGCAACGAAGCGCAATATGGTCTCGACTTCTTCTGGCGCGGGATTGACGAATAGACCAACTTTATTGATGAAGGGTTCGACAGCATGCATTAAATGGGACGCCTGCGGAATGGTCACATTGCGCGGACTGGCCTCGTAGAATACCAGCCCGATGGCATGCGCGCCTGCCCGGGTGGCCGCGCGCAAATCCCCGGAACGGGTAATGCCGCAAATCTTGATTCTGGTCATTGCCGCATTTTACCTGCTATTCAAAATGGAGCTGGGGCAATCGCCACGATGCGTCGTAGTGAATACGTTTGAGATAAAGACCGTGCGGCGCAAACGTCGGCGCGGCGCGGCTGCGGTCGCGGCCTTCCAGCACTTCCCTCATCCACTGCGGCGGTTGTTTGCCCTTGCCGACATACACCAGACAGCCGACGATGTTGCGCACCATGTGGTGCAGAAAGGCATTGGCGGTCAGATCGAAAAAGATCGTGTCACCCTGCTGCCGGATGCCGAGCCGGGTCAGGTGCTTGACTGGCGATTTGGCCTGGCATTCCGCGGCACGGAAGGCGCTGAAATCGTGTTCACCCAGCAACAATTTTGCCGCCGCCTGCATTGCCGCCACGTCCAGCGGGAGATGGAACCAGCCCACCTTGCCGTGATGCACACCGACGCGTGACGGACGATTTACCAGCACATACTGGTAACTGCGCGCCTGTGCCGAGAAGCGCGCATGAAATTCATCCGGCACGGCGTGCGCCCACAGCACGGCAATGTCCCGCGGCAACAGGGCATTCGCCCCTCGCACCCAGGCCGAGAGCGGGCGCACCGCAGGGGTGTCGAAATGCACGACCTGCTCCAGCGCATGCACGCCGGTGTCGGTGCGGCCGGCGGTGTGCACCCCCACCGGGTCACCGCCGATCTGTGCCAGCGCGGCCGCCAGCGCATCCTGCACGTTGGGCACGTCGGGCTGGCTCTGCCAACCGTGGTAGGCGCTACCGTCATACTCCACGCCGAGTGCGATTCTCATCGCACCCCCAGCCAGAGCATGGCCGCACCAAAAATGAGGCCAAGCCCGTCGATGGCGCGCCAATGCGGTCGATGCAGCCCGATATGCCCGTCCTTGACGGACGGCATTTTCAGCGCATGGCGGATCGCGCCGCGCCAATCGGCCGCGGTTTCACCCATGGCGGGTTCGGCGTATTGCAGGGTCAGCGCCAGGCGCACGGCGGCGCGCTCGCGTTCGATACCGATCCAGCGCAAGGGATACGCCAGGGTATAAATCCCGCCAATGAATTGGGCACGGTTGAGCAATGACAGCAGAATCGCCAGACTGGACAGCATTGCCAGCAGGCGCATCAGTTGCAACGCGCCATCGGTCAATCCTTCCAGTGTTGGCGCATATACACCCCACGCCCCGACCAGCGCGGCACCCGGTGTCGAGTAGGCATAGATCAGCAACAAGGAAAACATGATCCAGCGCGTGCGTTTGAGCAACTTCAACAGTTGTTGCGCGCACAGCTTGAGGGCCAACGCCAGCAGGACCACACAGAACAAGGCCAGAGGGATCGGCAACAATCGTTGCGCCAGAAACGCCAGCGATATCCAGACGATGATTTGAACTGCCGGATGGGGCATCACAAGCTCACTCAAATGAAAACGGCAGCCGGATGGCTGCCGTCAAATTCATCCGCATGGTTCAGAGTTGATCGAGCATGGTTTGCGCGCTGGCACGCTGTTGCTCGTCGCCATCGCGCATTACCTCGTCCAGAATCTCACGCGCCCCGGCCGCATCACCCATCTCCTGATAGGCCTTGGCCAAATCAAGTTTGGTGGCGACTTCCTGCCAGTGCTCACCCTTGTCGGAAACCGTGTCGCCGCCGGCCGCGCCGCCATCCATATCCAGACTGATGTCACCCAGGCCGATTTCCAGCGGGACATCGGCCTGATCCTGCGCCGACTGTTTGAAAGTGTCCGGAATATCCAGATTGAAGGTCAGCCCGCCGTCATCTCCCGGAGACTGCGTGTCCGGCTCCATCGCGGGCACGCCGGGATGGGTCGCAGTCACATCGAATATCAAATCGTCGGCCGCGTTATGTGGCGTTTCGGCTGATTCGGTAATGGTCTCAGCGGCCGCCGTACCGGGATTGGTCGAAGTCACATCGAACACCAGATCGTCAGCTTGTGTATATTTTTCAGGAGCGGTGACCGGGCTGTCCGGCAGGCGAGTGCCGGTGATATCGAAATCCATCGGCGCTTCCTGGGCGCCACGCAGCTCTTCACTGGAGAGAATCGCGGTCGTTTCCTGTGACGGCGGCTCGGTGATCATGGTGTCGACCAAGCCCGGCGCTTCATTGTCAGTAGATAGAGGCGCGATATCTTCCGCGTGCATCACTTCGGTCGACAGAAAATCCGTTGGCTGCGATGTCGCGTTTGAACCAAATCCGAGATCAAAATCAACCGCTGCATTGGCAGCTTGACCCGTCGCCGCAGACGACTCGGCGACTGCCTCGCCCGTGCCTCCATAAAGCGGATTATTCGGTTCCATCTCGCGCCCCATGGCGGCAACCGTGGACCAGGCCCCTTCATCGCCGCCTTCCTTGACTTGGCGCGCATAAGTCAGGAATGCATTGGCATCCTTGCGATTGGCATAGATTGAAAGCAGTTTAAGGGTAACAGGCAGATCACCGGGGGTTTTCGACAAGGTATCCTTCAATACTTCTTCGGCTTGCGCATCACGCCCGAATGACAGGAATAGATCGGCTTCCGCCAGCGGATCAACTTCATCAGTGTTTTGCTCACCCCCCGCCGCATCGGCATCGTTACGGGTGAAATCGCCGGTTTCAGGCGAAGGCACAATGGGCTCCGCTATGCGTCCGGTGGAGCTTCCCGGATCGCCGTTCGTGCTTGCCGCGAGGGGTGGCTGGACCCTGCCGCGCCGGCGCGACCACCAAAAACCGCCTCCCAGCAAAGCCAATACTCCGGCCGCGACCGCGAGCAACAAGGAATTGGCAAGCAACTCGTCAAGGAACGACGGCGCCTCCGCTTGCGCCACCGACGCAACAGGCACTGCGGGTTTGGCGGATCTTGGCACTTCCGCCGTGGCAACGCCCGTCACCGCAGCGGCCGCCGAGATTGCGCCGGTTTGCGCCTGCTGTTTTTTCAATTCCGCCAGACGCTCCAGATCCTTGACATTTTTTTCCAGCAATACCGTGCGCTCCTCCGCATCCTGCAAGGCTTTTTCGCGCGCAATGGCATCTTCCGCCTCACTGGTTGATTTTGAACCCGCCGCTTCATCCCCGGGCGCCTCGCCCTTCGACAGCTTTAGCACCTCCCTGGCAGAATCTTTTGCGGCAGCGGGTTCGGCAACCGAGGCAGTCACCTTGCCGGATGCGCTCTGTGCGCTGGCTTGCCCGGTCGTGGCGGCACGGGCAGCGGCAAGTTGCTGACGATACGAGTTCCAATCGGCCACCTGGGCGCGATACTCGCGCACCGCTTCACGTTGTCCCACCGCTTCAATCTGGGCGGCATCCGGCAAATTGATGATCTTGCCCGCCATTAGCCGATTCATATTCTTGCCCGCGAAGGCGTGAGTGTTGGCGCGGTAGAGGGCAACCAGCATGCGCTCCAGACTGACCTCTGCCGGTTTGGTTTTCAGCGCAATCTTGCTCAGGGTATCCCCGCGCACCACTGCAATGGGCGCGCTTTGCGCCTCGTCCAGCGGAATGGACTCTTCCCGGCTCAAGACATCCTCGTGCGCGGGTGCAGTTTCCACTTTATCCACACTGACCGCGGCGGGCAGCGTGGCCTGTTCCGGGGTCGCCGTCGCTTCCTCTTCGGCCTTGGCTGATGTCGGTTCGGCGACGGTCGCGACTTCGGCGACTGGCGTTTCTGTCGCAACCGGGGCGGCGGGGACAATCTCAGGGGCGACCGGTTCTGCCGCGACCGGTTCTGCCGCAACGGGCGTCATGGACGGGGTAACCGGAGGAATGATCAGCGCTGCCTGCTCGGGCGGATTGAAACCGATCGGATCCAGCAGAAAGGTGTATTCGCGCATCAGCTTGCCGGACGACCAAACCGCCTCGACCAGCAATGTCACGAAAGGCTCGTTGACCGGCCGGGCCGACGTGATGCGAATGCGCGGCTGGTCGCTGTCGCGGTTGGCAATTTCAAATTTGAGTCGGGGCAGCGCGTAGGGATAATCAATGCCGGCGCGTTTGAATGCATCAGCCGGGGCCAACCGCGCGGTAATACTTGCGCGTTCCGCCTTATCCACCGCGACCAATTCGATTTCAGCCTGCAACGGCTGGCCCAGATTGGAAGAAACTACGATACCGCCAAGACCGATCGCATTTGCCGCGTTCAGAACCAGCAGCAAGACTGCACAGCCCGAAGTTTTTAAGATCGTTTTCAGCACGCCGACACCTTTTTCTTTCCCTGACAATAATCAGACTAACATCAGAGGGTTAGTGATGCAAGCTCACAACCCCTCTAGGTTTAAACACTAAGCGGCGGTATTCAACCGTTTTTCTTCAACCTACTTGTCCAGCAAAATGCGCAACATACGGCGCAACGGCTCAGCCGCGCCCCACAGCAATTGGTCGCCGCAAACAAATGCACTGACGTATTCCGCGCCCATCTCCATCTTCCGTACACGACCAACAGCGATGTCCAGCTTGCCGGCCACCGCGACCGGATTTAGTTCGCGTACAGTTGATTCGCGCTGGTTTGGTACAAATTTGACCCATGGGTTGCTGTGGCGAATCAGCGTTTCGATTTCGCTTAACGGCACATCGCGTTTGAGCTTGAGCGTCAACGCCAGACTATGGCAACGCATCGCGCCGATGCGCACGCACAAGCCATCCACCGGAATGACGTGTTCCGTGCCGAGGATCTTGTTGACTTCGGCACACCCCTTCCATTCTTCCTTGGACTGGCCATTGTCGAGCTGTTTGTCGATCCACGGAATCAGGCTACCCGCCAACGCCGCACCAAAGTTGGCAGTCGGCATCTCGCCCGAGCGCAATGTCTCCGTCAGACGCCGGTCGATTTCCAGGATCGGTGATTGGGGATCGGCCAGCAGGTCGGCCACCGACGCATGCGCCACGCCCATCTGCTGCAACAGCTCGCGCATGTTCTGCGCGCCCGCGCCGCTGGCGGCTTGATACGTCATGGACGACACCCATTCCACCAACCCGGCATGGAACAAGCCGCCCAATCCCATCAACAGGATGCTGTTGGTGCAATTACCGCCGATGAAATTTTTGCCGCCGTTTGCCAGCGATTGCTTGATGAGGCCAAGGTTGACCGGATCAAGGATGATGGCCGCCTCTTTTTCCATGCGCAGGGTGGAAGCCGCATCGATCCAGTAACCCTGCCACCCTGCGGCACGCAGCCGGGGAAACATCTCGGTGGTGTAATCGCCGCCCTGACAGGAGATGATGGCATCCATCGCTTTGAGTTCATTCAGGTCATGCGCATCTTTCAGCGGCATACCCTTCCCTTCGGCGGGTGCTTCGCCGCCGACATTGGAAGTGGTGAAGAACACCGCCTCGAACAGATCGAAATCCTTTTCTTCGCGCATGCGCTGCATGAGCACCGAGCCCACCATCCCGCGCCAACCGATCAAACCGACTTTCATAGCAATCCTTGAAATTTAAAGCGCAGCGACCACCGCATCGCCCATCGCGGCGCAGCCAACTTTTTGCATGCCCGCCTCATAGATATCGCCGGTGCGAACGCCTTGCTGCAACACTTTGCGCACCGCACCCTCGATGCGTTGCGCGATGTCCGGACGCTCAAACGTGTACTGCATCATCATCGCCACCGACAGAATCGTCGCCAGCGGATTGGCCACATCCTTGCCCGCGATGTCGGGGGCGGAGCCGTGGCAAGGCTCGTACAATCCTTTGTTGTTTGAATCCAGCGATGCGGACGGCAAATTGCCGATGGAACCAGTCAGCATCGACGCTTCATCCGACAGGATGTCGCCGAAGATATTCCCGGTGAGGATCACGTCGAACTGTTTGGGCGCGCGCACCAGTTGCATCGCCGCATTGTCCACGTACATGTGCGAGGTCTCGACCTGCGGATATTCCTTAGCCACCTCGCTCACGATCTCGCGCCAGAACATGCTGGTGTCGAGCACGTTGGCCTTGTCCACCGAACACAATTTCTTGCCGCGTTTCATTGCGATTTGATAACCGACATGCGCCACACGGCGCACCTCGGATTCGCTGTAATGCATGGTGTCGAAACCCTGGCGCTCGCCGTTTGGAAGCTGGCGGATGCCGCGCGGCTGACCGAAGTAAATGTCGCCGGTCAGTTCGCGCACGATCATGATGTCAAGACCGGACACGATCTCGGCACGCAGCGTCGAGGCATTCACCAGTTCCGGATAGACCATCGCCGGACGCAGGTTGGCGAATAATCCCAGCCCCTTGCGAATCCGCAACAGTCCCTGCTCCGGGCGCATGGAACGCGGCAGTGTATCGTATTGATAGCCGCCGACCGCACCCAGCAACACCGCGTCGGCCTCCTTGGATAACTTCTCGGTGGCTGGCGGAAAGGGATCCCCCGCTGCGTCATATCCCGCGCCGCCGAGATGGGCATATTCCAGCTCGATCTTTAGGCCATCGCTGCGCAATGCTTCCAACACTTTCGCTGCTTGGGCAACGATCTCCGGTCCGATGCCGTCACCCGGCAAAACTGCGATTTTCATTTACGCTTCCATCCCATTAAAAACAAAATCTTTATCCGCAGATTACGCAGATTCACGCAGATTAAAAACAAGCATGATGCTTTCTGGGGCCATCAAGGTTTTTAATCTGTTTAATCTGCGTAATCTGCGGACAACGCCTTTGACTTACACAAACAACCACGGCTGCGCCGCGCGATGTTTTGCCTCGAACGCCTTGATCTCATCCTGGTGCTGCAAAGTCAGCCCGATATCATCCAGTCCGTTCAATAGACAGTGCTTGCGGAATTCATCCACCTCGAATTGATAGGCCGTCCCATCCGGCGCAATCAGGTTTTGCTGAACCAAATCAACAGCCAGGGCAAACCCGGGCTGCGCCTCGACCGCTTGGAACAGCGCATCGACCCGTTCCGTTGCCAACTTGATCGGCAGCAGGCCGTTCTTGAAACAGTTGTTGAAAAAGATGTCGGCAAAGCTGGGCGCGATGATGACGCGGAAACCGTAATCGGCCAGCGCCCACGGCGCGTGTTCGCGCGATGAACCGCAGCCGAAGTTTTCGCGCGCAAGCAAAATCTGCGCACCCTGATAGCGCGGCTGGTTCAGCACAAAGTCCGGATTCAGCGGGCGCTTGCTGCAATCCATCCCCGGCTCGCCATGATCCAGATAGCGCCACTCGTCGAAGGCATAAGGGCCGAAGCCGGAGCGCTTGATCGACTTCAGGAACTGCTTGGGAATAATCGCGTCGGTATCGACATTGGCGCGGTCCAGCGGCGCCACCAAGCCGGTAAATTTTTCAAATTTTTGCATGGTTATTTGTCTGCCGCTTTCTCCAGTGCCTGGCCGCCCTTTTGAATATCCTCGCCGAGACCCTTCATGGTGTTGCACCCGGCCAGCATCCATACCGCCAGCAATAAAACTATGATCCTCATTCTCAACCCCTTATAGCTTGCTTACATCAACAAAATGGCCGGCCACAGCCGCCGCCGCCGCCATTGCCGGGCTGACCAGATGGGTGCGTCCGCCCTGCCCCTGCCGACCTTCAAAATTACGGTTGGATGTCGAAGCGCAACGCTCGCCCGGTTCCAGACGGTCATCGTTCATTGCCAAACACATCGAGCAACCGGGATCGCGCCATTCGAAACCCGCCGCAATGAATATCTTGTCCAGCCCCTCTTGCTCGGCTTGCGCTTTGACCAGCCCCGAACCCGGCACCACCAGCGCCAGCTTCACATTCGGCGCGACTTTCTTTCCGCGCGCCACTGCGGCGGCGGCGCGCATATCTTCGATGCGGCCATTGGTGCAGGAGCCGATAAATACCTTGTCCACCTTTATTTCGGTGATCGGCGTGTTAGCCAGCAAGCCCATATATTGCAAAGCACGCTGCGCGCCTTCGCGCTTCCCTGTTTCACTCATGGCTGCCGGATCCGGCACCCTACCGTCCACCGCCACCACCATTTCCGGCGAGGTACCCCAGGTCACTTGCGGCTTGATCTGTGCCGCATCAAGCTCGACCACCGCATCGAACTTCGCCCCCGCATCGCTGTGAAGCGTGCGCCAGTAAGTCACGGCCTTGTCCCATTGCTCGCCCTGTGGCGCGAACGGACGCCCCTTGATGTAGGCGAACGTGGTTTCATCCGCCGCCACCATACCGGCGCGCGCGCCCGCCTCAATTGCCATGTTGCACAGGGTCATGCGCCCTTCCATACTCAAGGCACGGATGGTGTCGCCACCGAATTCGATAGCGTAACCGGTGCCACCGGCGGTGCCGATCTTGCCGATAATCGCCAGCGCGATGTCCTTCGCCGTCACGCCCCGCCCCAGTTTTCCCTCGACCTTGACCAGCATGGCTTTGGATTTCTTCGCCACCAGGCATTGCGTCGCCATCACGTGCTCCACCTCGGAGGTGCCGATGCCGTGTGCCAGCGCGCCGAAAGCACCGTGGGTGCTGGTGTGCGAATCGCCGCAGACCACGGTCATGCCGGGCAGGGTTGCCCCCTGTTCCGGGCCAATCACATGCACCACACCCTGGCGGATGTCGTTCATCTTGAATTCGGTGATGCCAAGTTCGGCACAGTTCGCATCCAGCGTCTCCACCTGCAAGCGCGAGATGGGATCAGTGATGCCGCCGCTGCGTTTGGTCGTCGGCACATTGTGGTCAGGCACCGCCAGCATGGAGCCGGTGCGCCACGGTTCGCGCCGCGCCATGCGCATGCCTTCAAAAGCCTGCGGGCTGGTCACCTCGTGCACCAAATGGCGGTCGATGTAAAGCAGGGCGGTACCGTCCGGCTCGGTGCGCACCAGATGGTTGTTCCAGATTTTGTCGTAAAGCGTTTCTGCGATCATTCTTTATCCTTTTCGGGGCGCGCGATTATGCCACAGCGCGGCGGGTTTCCCGCAAGGCACAGGCAAGCGCATTGGGTGATCCGGCCAGTTTGGCCAGGGCATATTCCATGCTTTCGGCCAGCGCGTGCCAACTGGCGTCAATGATGTTGCTGCTGGCGCCGACCGTGGTCCAGACATGGCCTCCGCCCTGGAAGGTGATCAGCACGCGCACTTTGGCGGAGGTACCGCTGGCGCTGTCCAGAATGCGCACCTTGTAGTCGATCAGACAGACGTCTTTCAGCACCGGATAGGCCTCGGCCAGTGCGCTGCGCAGGGCGCTTGAGAGCGCATTGACCGGACCGTTGCCTTCCGCCGCCATGAACTTTACTTCGTCGCCAACCCTGACCTTGGCGGTCGCCTCCGACAGCAGGCCGCGACTCTGGCGGCGCTCGGTGATAACAAAATAATCGATCAGTTCGAACGGCGGCTTGTATTCCGGACGCAGGCGTTGCAGCAGCAACTCCATGCTGGCTTCTGCCGCTTCGAAAGTGAACCCCTCGTGCTCCAGATGCTTGATGTGATTCAGCACGCGTTGCGCTTCCTCGTTGTCGAGCGAGATGCCCAGCGACTGTGCCTGAAACTGGATGTTGCCGCGCCCCGACAACTCCGACACGACCGAGCGCATCTCATTGCCGACCAGGGCGGGATCAATATGCTGGTAAGTGTCGGCCGCCTTCAGCATCGCCGCCACATGGATACCGCCCTTGTGCGCAAAAGCACTGTGGCCGATGTAGGGCGCGTGGTTGTAGTGTTTCAGATTGACCACCTCGGCAACGAAATGCGCCAGCCCGGTCAGCTCGCGCAACTGCGCCGGCGTAACGGCCTGCCGGCCCATCTTGAGTTGCAGGTTGGGAATAACGGTCGTCAGGTTGGCATTGCCGACGCGCTCGCCATAACCGTTGATGGTGCCCTGCACCTGGTCGCAGCCGCCGCGCACCGCGGCGAGCGAATTGGCCACGCCGCAGCCGCTGTCGTTATGGCAATGCGCCCCCAGCGGGGCGGCGATGTGGCGCTTCACCTCGCGCACAATCTCCTCGACCTCCCACGGCAGCTTGCCGCCGTTGGTCTCGCACAGCACCAGCCAGTCGGCACCGGCATCGGCGGCGGCGCGCAAGGTCGCCAGCGCATACTCCTTGTTCGCCAGAAAACCATCGAAGAAATGTTCCGCATCGAACATCACCTCGCGCCCCGCAGCTTTCATGCATGCCACGCTGTCGCGAATCATCGCGAGATTCTCTTCCAGCGTGGCGGACAGCACCACCTTGACGTGGTAATCCCAGCTCTTGCCCACCATCGTCACCACCGGTGTTTTCGCTTCCAGCAGCGCGCGCAGATTGGCGTCCTGCTCGCAGGTCTTGTTCTTTTGCCGGGTCCGCCCGAACGCGGCGAGCCGGGCCTGCCCCAGATCAATTTCGGCCGCCCGCGCAAAGAACTCCGCGTCTTTCGGATTGGAGCCGGGCCAACCGCCCTCGATATAGTGGAAACCGAAATCGGCCAGGCGCTTGGCAATGAGCAGCTTGTCGTCAACAGAGAGAGAAATATCCTCGCGCTGCGTGCCGTCGCGCAGCGTGGTGTCGTAAAGAAAGACCGGGTTCATGGTGGCGCCGCCGAATGAAAGGGAACGGATTTTAGCATTTTGTCCGCTGTTCCATGCCGCGCAGCTTCCGTCCCATCAGCATCAGACCGAGCAGCGCCATTGCCGCGCTCGACGTGTACAGGGCCGTTGCCCCCCAATGTTGCCAGATCGGGCCGCTGGCCAAACCGCCCAGGATGCCACCCGCGCCGTAGGTGAGGCTGCCGAACAGCGCCTGCCCCCTGGATTGGTGGCGTCCCTGGAAAAACTCGTGCACCAATCCCAATGAAGCGGCGTGATAAGCGCCAAAGGTCAGCGCGTGCAACACCTGCGCGAGCAGCAGCAATACAACGATATCCACCGCCCAACCGATGAGCAGGAAGCGCAAGACCGCCGCGCCAAAACTGATGAGCAGGATGCGCGAAAAACCGAAGCGCCGCACCAGCCCGGGCATCAGGAAGAACACCCCGATCTCGCAGATCACGCCCAGCGCCCACAAGCCGCCGACCGCGCTTTTGGCATAGCCGTGCTCGACCAGATAGATGGAAAAGAAGGTGTAATACGGGCCGTGCGCAGCCGCCATCAGGAAGCAGGCTCCAAACAGGGCCAGCACGCGCGGTTGCAGGACGATCTGTTTGATCGGCTGATGATCGGTGTGATGCGCCAGCACTGCGGCCGGCGGAATCTGCCGCGCGAAGATCAAGATGCCCAGCTCGCACACCAGTCCCGCCCACAGCAGCCAGGCGATGGCGATGTGATCGAAGGCATAGCCCAGCCCCACCACCGACAAGATGAAACCGATGGAACCCCATGAGCGCAAACGCCCGTAATGCGCGGTGTTCTTGCCCAGCCAGGTGAGCGTTGTCGCTTCCACCAGCGGCATCGAGGCGCTCCAGAAAAAATTCATCAACATCAATACGATGAACAAGCCCCAGAAACTGGTGGTGGCGAACACGCCCAAATAAAACAGCGCGCTCAAGCTCGCCGCGACGACCACCACCTCGCGCCGCTTGCCCGTGTGATCCGCCAGCCAGCCCCAAACGTTGGGCGCGACCATGCGCATCACCGGCTGCAGCGACATCAGGATTGCAATATCGATCGCATCGAAGTGCAGTGATTTGAGATATAGGCTCCAGTAGGGCGCGAACATCCCCACGAAGGCGTAATAGAAAAAATAGAAGCCGGCGATGCGCCAGTGGTAGTTGATGGATGAGGACATGGATCAGGGTCTGCGAACGGCGCGCATTCTACACCGCGTTTAATCCCCTCCCGCGAGACAGGTCACCCTGCGCGGACACAGCTCTCCTGCGCGGCTTTTGCCCGCTTGCTTAAGCGGTGCCGATGCTGCCACAACTCGCCGCCAAAATTCACTCGCAAATGTTGCGCTTCTGGGTTGAATCCGCCTGGTGTAAAGTGCCTGCCGTCGATGCCCGCTGTTTTACCCTCGCGGGCGCACAAGGGAGCCGGGGTATGTATCTGGGACTGCTGCTTATTCTGACCGAGGTGATCGTGATCGCTTCGATCAACTATATGACGATCAAAACCCATGTGTCGCTCGACGTGCTGTATTGCCTCCCCATTATCCATGCGGCACGCTTGCAATCCATTCATACCCAGCGCAAAGACGATCTGCTGCTGCCGTTTCTAATCGGTTTTCTGGTCGGCGCCATCTGGAGCCTGCTCGAAGCATTGGTCACTCCGGATGGTTTCCCGGTAAATGCGCTGCTTCTTAATGTTTTTAGCCGTGGCGTGACCTTCACTTTGCTTGGCACGGTTGTCGGGCGTCTATGGCGGGAACGGGAATACGGGCACAAGGATTTTTTGACCGACTTATCCAACCAGCAGGAACTGCTGACCCGCCTGGCCCAGGTTCAGTCGCGCAGCACGCGCACCGGGAAACCATACTCCCTGTTCTATTTGAATATCGCCGGTCTGGTTGAAATCAATAACACGCAGGGTCACCAGTCCGGCGACAACGCCCTGCACAAGGCGGCCGAAATCTTCAGTGCCGTTTCGCGCGGCGTTGACACCGTGGCCCGCATCGGCTCGGCCCAGTTCGCGATGCTCCTGCCGGAAACCGACGAACAGGTGGCGGAGGTCGTCAAAAAACGCATCTTGGCCTCGGCTGCCAGTGAGTTCCAGTATTACGGTTGGAACCTGTCCGTGTCGGTCGGGCAAATCACCCGCATCGGCCAATGCGGGAGTTTTGATAAATTATTGAACGAGTTGCTCGTCACCCCGCAACAAGCTGCGGAAAATCCGGCGCCGCCGGTGCCGGTTCGGGGCTAAAATCTCATTTTCCGGCCTTGCCCGCGCTCCCCCAAGCACCCGGACAGCAGGCTGGCAGCCGCAATCAATAGCGCCCCCAGCCATTCCCGCGGGAACATCACCTCATTCGCCAACAAGCCGGAAGAGATCGCGGCGAAAACCAGTTCGGACAGTAGCAGCACGATGGCACGATTGGCCGGCAAATGGGTTATCCCGTACTGCATGGCGAAACTGGTCGCGCACAGTACTGCACCGATCAGCGCCAGCAACAGCCAGTCGAATAGGCCAAGCGCGCCAAGCTGCTGCCCCGCTCCGCCCTGCCACCACACGAACGGCAAAGCCAAGGCGACCGTGCCCAGCCACAGACTGAACGATTTCACCTCGACCGAAAGATGACCGGCACGGCGCGAAACGACATTCGACAACGCGAAACCCATTCCCGCCGACAGTCCCAGCCATTCGGCCGTGTCGTGCGGCAACGGCAAGCCGAGTCCCGGATGCCACAGCATGATGAACGCACCGCAGAGTGAGAGCGCGACAATGGCATAGCCGTAGCGGTTGAGTTTTTCGCCCAACAGAATGCGGGAGAACAGGACAGTCCATACCGGCGCGAGATAAAACAGCAGCAACACGCGCATCACTTCGCCCTGCAACATCCCCAGCACATAGCCCAGATTGGCCCAGCCCGTGCTCAACATCAGCAGCAAGGCCCAGCCGCCGAGCGTGGAACGTTCGCGCCACACGCGCGGCAGGATAAATGCGCCGCACAACAGCGCCAGCGCGTAAGTCAGCAAGGTCGCCAGCGCGCCCGACACGCCGGCCTCCTGCAACACGCGATAGGGATACCAGATCAATCCCCAAACCAGCGCGCCGCTCATTACGCCGGCGACCGGCAACACATTTCGTTTTGTTGGCAATTAACCGGACCTTATAATGCGCGCTCTTTCGCGCGGCGAACCTGCAAATGAATCCATATCTGCAAAAACTACAACCTTATCCATTCCAGAAACTCGCCAGATTGTTCGGCGAAGTCGGCAGCAATCCCGCGTTCGAACCGATCAGCTTGCACATCGGCGAACCGAAACACGCGACACCGGCTTTCATCCGCGAAGCACTGATCGCCGGTCTGGACGGGCTGGCGCATTATCCCACAACGATCGGCAGCGACGCCCTGCGCGGCGCCATCGCCGGCTGGCTGGCGCGCCGCTATGGTATTCCCGCGCCGGACGCGAAAACCCAGGTGCTGCCGGTGAACGGCAGTCGCGAGGCGCTGTTCGCCTTTGCCCAGGCCGTGATCGACTGCAGCCGGGGCGATCCGGTGGTAGTCTGCCCCAACCCGTTCTATCAGATTTATGAGGGCGCGGCGCTGCTCGCCGGCGCCACCCCGCATTTCCTCAACACCCTGGCGCAGGATGGCTTTGCGCTGAATTTTGCGCAACTGCCGGAAGCGATATGGCAACGCGCGCAACTCGTCTATGTCTGCTCTCCCGGCAACCCGAACGGCCGTGTGATGCCGCTGGCGGAATGGCAGGCATTATTCGAGATGAGCGACCGTTACGGTTTCGTCATCGCGGCGGACGAGTGCTATTCCGAGATCTACTTCGGCGAGGACAAACCGCTCGGCGCTCTCCAGGCCGCGCAACAGCTGGGGCGTGACGATTACCGCAATCTGGTGGTGTTCTCCAGCCTGTCGAAACGCTCCAACGTGCCCGGCATGCGCTCCGGCTTTGTTGCGGGTGATGCCGGAGTGCTGGAAAAGTTTGCGCTGTATCGCACTTATCACGGTTGCGCGATGAACCCGGCGATCCAGGCCGCGACCATCGCCGCCTGGAACGACGAGGTTCATGTCGCAGAAAACCGCCGCCTGTATGCGGAAAAGTTCAAGCAGGTCATCGCCCTGCTCGCGCCGGTATTGCCCGTGGCGAAACCGGATGCCGGCTTCTATCTTTGGGTGCGCACCCCGATTGCCGACAGCGCCTTCGCGCAACAGCTATACCGCGACTATAATGTGTCCGTGCTGCCTGGCAGCTTCCTTGCCCGTGAGGCGCGCGGAGCCAATCCCGGCGCCAATTTCATCCGGCTGGCATTGGTCGCCACGCTGGAGGAATCGCTGGAAGCCGCACGACGTATCGCCGAATTCACCCGGTCTTTGTAGGCCGGACTTCAGCCCGACATGTCGGGTTAAAACCCAGCCTACCGGCCAAGGTTTAACCATTTAATTGAATAGGAATCCATCATGCCCCACTTGCAAGCCATCATCGAAGAAGCCTTTGAACGCCGTGCCGAGATCACCCCGCGCAATGTTGATGCGCAACTGAAGGAAACCCTCAACACCGTGATCGAATATCTGGACCAGGGCAAACTGCGCGTGGCCGAGAAGATCAACGGCGCATGGGTTACCCATCAATGGGTCAAGAAGGCGGTGCTGCTGTCGTTCCGCATCGAGGACAACGCTTTCATCAAGGGCGGGTTCACCAACTACTTCGACAAGGTGCCTTCCAAGTTCGCCGACTACAACTCCAAGGAGTTTCGCGAAGGCGGTTTTCGCGTGGTGCCGCCGGCAGCGGCACGGCGCGGTGTCTTCATCGCGAAAAACGTGGTGCTGATGCCGTCCTACTGCAACATTGGCGCCTATGTCGATGAAGGCACCATGGTCGATACCTGGGCCACCGTCGGCTCCTGCGCCCAGATCGGCAAGAATGTGCATTTGAGCGGCGGCGTCGGCATCGGCGGCGTGCTGGAACCGGTGCAGGCCAACCCCACCATCATCGAGGACAACTGCTTCATCGGCGCGCGCTCCGAGATCGTTGAGGGGGTGATCGTGGAAGAAGGCGCGGTGATCTCGATGGGCGTATTCATCGGCCAAAGCACCAAGATTTACGACCGCGAAACCGGCGAGGTGAGCTATGGCCGCGTGCCGGCCGGGTCCGTGGTGGTCAGCGGCAGCCTGCCGTCGGCTGACGGCAAGTACAGCCTCTACTGCGCGGTGATCGTGAAAAAAGTTGATGCCAAAACGCTGGGCAAGATCGGCATCAATGAGTTGTTGCGCGGAATCTAATCAGGATTTGGGAACTGGGAATCAGGATTTAATCCACTCCAAATCCTGATTCCAAAACCCTAATTACTGTCTTTACGAGGTGACACCATGATCGTGACTCCGCTACTGCAACTCGCCGCCGACAAACTGGCCTCCGACCTGTTCTTTTCGGTCGGCGCGCCGATCAACATCAAGATCAACGGCTTGGTGATGCCGGTCAACCAGCAAATATTGACAGCGGATCAGGTCAGGCAGATCGCCTACGAAATGATGACGCCGGCGCAGATTGCCGACTTCGAGACCCACATGGAGATGAATTTCTCCTACCGCATGCCGCCGATCGGCAACTTTCGCGTCAACATTTTTCGCCAGCGCGGCAGCATCGCCATCGTTATCCGCTATGTGCGCGGCCAGGTTCTGGATGTTGAAGCGCTCAACCTGCCTGCCGTGCTGAAGGGATTGATCCGGGAAAAACGCGGCTTGGTATTGATGGTCGGCGCCACCGGCTCGGGCAAATCAACCACCCTCGCGTCTATGATCCAGCATCGCAACAGCAGCCTCAGCGGCCACATTCTGACCATCGAGGATCCAATCGAATATCTGATTCATCACGACAAATGCATCGTCAACCAGCGCGAGATCGGCACGGACACAGAAGATTACGGCGCGGCGCTGGTCAGCGCCATGCGCGAAGCACCCGATGTGCTGATGATCGGCGAAATCCGCGACCGCGACACGCTGAAGCATGCCTTGATCTTCGCCCAGACCGGTCACTTGTGCCTGTCCACCCTGCACGCCAACAACAGCTACCACGCGCTCAACCGCATCGTGAATTTCTTCCCCTACGATGCGCGGCAAAGCGTGCTGTCCGACTTGTCCATGTGTTTGCGCGCGGTCATTTCGCAGCGCCTGGTGCGCAATGTGAAAGGCCAGCAGATGCCGGCAGTGGAAGTGCTGCTAAATTCGGCGCTGGTCGCCGACCTGATCAAGAACGACCAGATCGAAAAGATCCGCGAAGCGATCGAACAGAGCGTGTCACAGGGCTCGCAGACTTTCGAGCAAGCCCTGTACAAAATGTTCAAGGCGGGTGAAATCACCAAGGAAGAGGCCTTGCTCAACGCAGATTCGGCCAGCAATCTGTCGTCGCTGATTGATTACTCGCAAACCAGCAAAGTCAAGGCATACGATCCGAACGAAAAACCGCCCGCCGCAACCAAGCCCTCCGCGATCAATTTTGACGGCATCAAACTAAACCTTCCGGACTGATGCCGATGAAACTGTACGGCATCCCGAACTGCGACACCGTCAGAAAAGCGCGCGCCTGGCTGGACGTGCACGGCATCGACTATGAATTCCGCGATTTCAAAAAACACGGGGTCAGCGCGGCAATATTGTCCGCCTGGCTCAAACAAGTCGGCTGGCAGCAATTACTAAAAAAGACCGGCCCAACCTGGGGCAAGCTGCCGGATGAAGTCAAAACCTCGATCCGCGACGATGCCTCGGCACTGCGGCTGATGCTGGAAAAACCGAATGTAATCAAACGACCGGTGCTGGAACACGAAGGAAAAGTGCTGGCGACCGGATTCAGCGGGCAATACGACGAAAACTTGTTTGCCCGCCTCCCTCACCCCGCCCCTCTGGTGGAACAACTAGCCAATCGACCAAGCCCGCAAGCGGGCAAGTCGCTGGTTATCCCGCACGCGGGCGAGGGAGCAAACGAATAAAACAATTGCCAATCCCTGCAACCAACCACGAAAAACTCAAGTTATGAGCGACACACTTGGCTTGGCCAAACAACTTATTTCCCGCCATTCACTTACCCCGATGGACGACGGCTGTCTTGACATCATCGGCGCCCGCCTTGCGCCGCTGGATTTCAATCTGGAGAAGATGCGCCACAGCGAGGTGGACAATCTGTGGGCACGGCGCGGCGATGCTGCACCGCTCGTGTGTTTTGCCGGGCACACCGACGTGGTGCCAACCGGCCCGGTGAACAAATGGGACAGTGACCCGTTCACCCCCACCGTGCGCGACGGTATGCTGTATGGGCGCGGCGCGGCCGACATGAAAGGATCCATCGCAGCCTTCGTTACCGCCACGGAAAAATTCGTCGCGCAATTTCCGCAGCATCGCGGTTCCATCGCCCTGCTACTGACTTCGGACGAGGAAGGCATCGCGGTGGATGGCACGGTGCGCGTGGTGGAGGCGCTCGATGCGCGCGATGAGCGGCTGGATTACTGCATCGTCGGCGAACCGACCTGCGTGGCCACGCTCGGCGACACGATCAAGAACGGAAGGCGCGGTTCGCTCTCCGGCACCCTGATCGTGAAAGGTGTGCAAGGCCACATTGCCTACCCGCATCTGGTGAAAAACCCCATCCACCTCGCCGCCCCCGCCATCGCCGAACTGGCCGCGACCGTGTGGGATGCAGGCAACGAATACTTCCCGCCGACTTCCTGGCAGATCTCCAACATCCATGGCGGCACTGGGGCGACCAATGTCGTGCCGGGCACGGTGGAGATCCTGTTCAACTTCCGCCATTCCACGGCCAGCACCCCGGAATCATTGAGGTCCAGAGTGCATGCCCTCCTCGATAAGCACGGGCTTGACTACGACTTGCAATGGGAGATGTCGGGCAAACCCTATCTCACTCCGCGCGGCGATCTGGTCGATGCGGTCGCGGCTGCAATCGAACAGGTGCGGGGTATCGAGACGGAACTCTCCACCAGCGGCGGCACCTCGGACGGACGTTTCATCGCCGACATCTGCCCGCAGGTGATCGAGCTGGGGCCGCTCAACGCGACCATTCACAAACTCAACGAATGTGTGGCTGTCGCCGATCTGGATGCCTTGTCCGAGATCTATTACCTGACGCTGAAGAAGCTGCTGGCTGAAAACGAGCCCTGCCAAAGGCAAGGCGAAGTTTCGAGCTTGCGGCCATAAGGAGAGGCGCGATGGACATCAATCATTTTTCCGAGGCGAGCGCCTCGCTGCAAACGGTGCGCGATTGCTTCCGCTTCGCCATCAGCCGCTTCAATGAAGCAAAATTATTCTTCGGCCACGGCAGCGAGAACGCCTATGACGAAGCCGCCTATCTCATCCTGCACACGCTGCATCTGCCGCTCGACCAGTTGGAACCCTTCCTTGATGCGCGCCTGACCCAGTCCGAGTTGTATGAGGTGCTGAACATCATCGAAAAAAGGGTCGAGCAGCGCGTCCCCGCCGCCTACCTGACCCACCAGGCCTTCCTCGGTGATTTCAGTTTCTACGTCGATGAGCGCGTCATCGTGCCGCGCTCTTTCATCGCCGAACTGCTGCGCGAGCAACTCTTCCCTTGGCTGGAAAACCCGGAGCAGACAAGCACTGTGCTGGATCTGTGCACCGGCAGCGGCTGTCTCGCCATCCTCGCCGCCCATGCCTTTCCCTGCGCCCGGGTCGATGCCGCCGACCTTTCGCCCGATGCGCTGGACGTCGCCCGCCGCAACGTGAGCGACTACGGGCTGGAAGAGCGCATCGAGCTGATCGAATCCGACCTGTACGGCGCGCTGCAGGGCAGGAAGTACGATCTCATCATCAGCAACCCGCCCTATGTGGACGCGCCTTCGGTTGTGGCCCTGCCGCCCGAATACAAGCACGAACCGGCGCTGGCGCTGGGCAGCGGCAGCGACGGCCTGGATGCCACGCGCATCATCCTCGCCCATGCCGCAGAACATCTGAATCCGGACGGCCTGCTGGTGGTCGAGATCGGGCACAACCGCGACACGCTCGAAGCCGCCTACCCAGACCTGCCGTTCACTTGGCTGGACGTCAGCGCCGGTGATGAGTATGTATTTCTGTTACACCGGAACGACCTGTTGTAATGAGCGTCGGGCATTACGAAAACTTCCCCGTCGCCTCCATTCTCATGCCCAGGCGGCTGCGCAGACCGGTGGCGGCCATCTACCACTTCGCCCGCGCGGCGGATGACATTGCGGACGAGGGGGACCTTGGCGACGCGGAACGCCTGCGGCAACTGGATGAGTTTCGTGCTGAACTCGACCGTATCGACCAGGGTGAAAAACCCCGCACTGCACTGTTCTTCGCCCTCTCTCACCAGATCATCGCCTACGACCTGCCACTGCAACCGTTTCACGACCTGCTCGATGCCTTTTCCCAGGATGTGGTGAAGAAGCGCTATGCCGATTTCGACGATTTGCAGGACTACTGCCGCCGCTCCGCCAACCCGGTCGGCAATTTGCTGCTGCATCTGTACGACGAGGCGACACCCGTCAACCTTGCCTACTCCGATGCCATCTGCACTGCGCTGCAACTCATCAATTTCTGGCAGGATGTGACGAAGGATCGGGCCATCGGCCGCGTCTATCTGCCGCAGGATGATCTGGCGCGATTCGGCGTCAGCGAGGCGCAGATCGGCGCAGGTCGCGTGGACGACAACTGGCGCGCGCTGCTGCGGTTCGAGGTGCATCGCGCGCGCGCGATGATGCTGGAAGGCCGTCCGCTGGGTAGCATCCTCACCGGCCGGGTTGGATTGGAGATGCGCATGATCATCCAGGGCGGCTTACGCATCCTCGACAAGATCGAAGCGGCTGATTACGACGTGTTCAACCGGCGCCCCGTCTTGCGTCCGTTCGACTGGTTTATCATGCTGGCGAAGTCAGCACCCTTCTGAAAAAGCATGGATCCAAACCAATACTGCGAAGATAAGGCCAAACAAAGCGGCTCCAGCTTCACCTTAAGCTTCCGCTTCCTGCCCGAACCAAAACGGCGCGCGATGACTGCGCTGTACGCGTTCTGCCGCGAGGTGGATGATGTGGTGGACGAGTGCTCGGACGCCCATGTCGCGCGCACCACGCTCAACTGGTGGCGCGGAGAAGTCGCGGCCATCTATGGCGGCACACCGCAGCATCCGGTGTGTCAGGCGCTGGTATCTGTGGTTAAACAATTCAATCTGCCGCAGGAGCATCTGCTGGAGATCATCGACGGCATGGAGATGGACCTCGACCAGCCGCGTTACCAGGATTTCAAGTCGCTGCAACTGTACTGCTACCGCGTCGCCTCGGTGGTCGGCCTGCTCACCGTCGAGATATTCGGCTACACGGACAGGCAAACCCTGAAATACGCGCACGACCTCGGCATCGCCTTCCAGCTCACCAACATCATCCGCGACGTGGGCGAGGACGCGCGGCGCAATCGCATTTATCTGCCCATGGATGAGTTGCAGCAATTCGGGGTGACCGCGGCGGACATCCTCAACGCAAACGAGTCGGAGAACTTCCACAAGCTGATGGCGTTCCAGATCGAACGCGCGCGCCGCTACTACCGGCAGGCGTTCGACCATCTGCCGGCAGCGGATCGCAAGGCGCAACGCAGCGGCCTCATCATGGCGGCGATCTATCAGGCAGTGCTGGATGAGGTGGAACGCAGCGGCTGCCATGTCCTAAAGGAACGCGTGTCGCTGGCACCCACTTACAAGTTGTGGCGGGCGCTGAAAGCATGGCTGCAGAATTGAATAGCTCTCCCTCTCCCCAACCCCCCCCCGGAGGGGGAGTGAGCAATCGTGAAAGACAATTATTCAACCCTGCCATCATCGGCGGCGGCTATGCCGGCATGGCAGCCGCCGTCGAACTGGCCGCACGCGGCATCCCGGTCACGGTATTCGAAAGTGCGCAGCAACTCGGCGGCCGCGCGCGCGGCGTGCACATTCCAAACCCCATTCGGCAGAAGGAACAACAACACGACCGGTCCTCTATCCAACTTTCCCCCGGAAGGGGAAAGGGCGACCGGCCCCTTGCGGGGGATTATTTGACTCTGGACAACGGCCAGCATCTGTTGCTCGGTTGCTACCACGAGACGCTGCGCCTGATCGAACGCGTTGGCGGCAACATTGAGCGGGATTTTCTGCGCCTGCCGCTGCAGCTTGATCTGCACGACCATTTTTCCCTCAAGGCCCCCTATCTGCCGGCTCCGTTTCACCTCCTGCTTGCCCTGCTTGCAGCGCAAGGATTAACCTGGCGGAAACGCATGCAGGCGGCAGGTTTCATGCGGAAACTGCAAGGGTTGCACTTCCGCCTGCCTGACGACATGACGGTCAGCGAACTCCTTGTCCGCTTCGGACAAGATGCCGATCTCACCCTCAAGTTATGGGAGCCGCTCTGCATCGCCGCCTTGAACACGCCGATCCATCAAGCTTCCGCCCAGGTGCTGCTCAATGTGCTGCGCGACGCGCTGAACCGCAAACGCGCCGACAGCGACATGCTGCTGCCGCGACTCGACTTTACCGCGCTGTTCCCGCAGCGCGCGGCCGCATACGTTGAACGGCACGGGGGCAAGGTGCATCTTTCCTGCGGTGTGGAAATCATCGTTCCGCGCGACGACGGAATCGAGCTGATCACCGCGCAAGGCGGGCAATGTTTCAGCCATGTCATCTGTGCCGCCGCGCCCGGTGCGGCGGCCAAACTGCTGCGCCCGCTTGCCGGACTCGAAAACACCGTCGCCCGGATCGATAGCCTGCAGCAACAACCGATCTATACCGTCTATCTGCAATTCCCGGCCACGGTCGGATTGCCGCAGCCGATGCTCGGCCTGTATCAGCGCACCAGCCAGTGGCTGTTCGACAAGGGGCGCATCGCCGGTCAACCCGGCCTGCTCGCCGCTGTCATCAGCGCGGAGGGAATCCATCAGAAGTTAAACCAGGACGATCTGGCGCGGAAAGTCGTCGCCGAACTGCGCGAGGAATTCGGCATCTCAGAGGCGGCGCTGTGGCACAAGGTCATCGCCGAAAAACGCGCCACCTTCTGCTGCGCTCCCAACTTGCAACGCCCGCCGCCGCACACCGCACTGGCAGGATTGTTGCTGGCCGGCGACTACACAGCGGGCGACTATCCGGCAACGCTGGAGGGCGCTGTACTAAGCGGCATCCGTGCCGCCGCACTGGCAATCCGAGACAGTCCGCGCCGCATGTGATAAGTTGTGCGCCAAACCAAGACCCAGCCGGAGGAAAATATGGACGAGTTAGACGCCATCCAGACCAGTCTCGCCAGCTTTACCCAACGCCTGGACGAAGTCGCCTCGAATCAGTTCAGCGAGATGCGCAAATGCTCTTTCTTCGACCCGATCCCGAGCGACGTGCTGCAATCCATCGCCCAGCTAACCACGGTCAAAACCTTCAAGCCGGCCGAGAAAATCACTTCGGAAGGGGATGAGATCAGCGCCTTTTTCGTGATCATGTTCGGCAAGGCGAGCGTGCATGTGCACCAGCAGGAAGTCGCCGTGATTCACAGCGGCGAGTGCATCGGTGAAGCCGCGTTCTTTGCCACCGAAGCGGCCTCGCGCTGCGCCACCGTGATCGCCGAGGGAGAAGTCATCGCTGCAGTGATGAAAAAATCCGATATCCGCGCGCTGAATGGCGAGCACCTCACCTATATGGACAAGGCGCTAATGAACGCCCTGTTCCGAAAATTGCAGCATGCCAATCGCAAGATCGAGGATTTGTTGCTGCGCTAATCCTCCGCCTTAGTCGCCCGGTATCCGTCTGGCGCGTCTGGCCTCATACAGGCAAATCCCCGCGCTGACCGAAACATTGAGACTTTCCACGCTGCCCGACATCGGGATGCGCGCCAGATGGTCGCAGGTCTCGCGCGTCAGGCGGCGCATGCCTTCCCCCTCGGCGCCGAGCACCAGAGCCACCCCGCCCTTCTGATTCGTCTCATACAAAGCCGTTTCGGCCTCGCCGTCCATCCCGATCACCCGGATGTCGCGTTCCTTCAGTTCGCGCAGGGTGCGCGCCAGATTGGTGACAGTGATGTAGGGCACCGTCTGCGCCGCGCCGCAGGCCACTTTTTCCACCGTGGCATTGATGCCGACCGCGCGGTCTTTCGGCGCGATCACCGCATGCACCCCGAAGGCGTCGGCACTGCGCAAACAGGCGCCCAGATTGTGCGGGTCCTGCACACCGTCCAGCACCAGCAACAGCGGCGGTTCGGTCAGCGTATCCAGCACATCGTCGAGATGCTGCACTTTTTGCGCCGCATTCACCCGCGCCGCCACGCCCTGATGGCGCGCATTGCCCGCCATCCCGTTTAGCCGCTTGCTGTCCGCATGAATGACGCGCACGCCGTTGCTCTCGGCCAGCCTGAGCAGATCGCGCGCGCGCGGATCGCGGCGCGCCGGATCGATATAGATTTCAAACACGCTGTCCGCATTCTGCCGCAGGCGGGCGTTCACTGCGTGAAAGCCGTGGATGATGCGCGATTCAGCCATGGCGTTTGCCCGCCTTGCCGGATTTGCCACCCGCTTTCGTTTTCTTTGCTGCAGCGGCGCCCCACGCCCCCACATCCGGCTCCCCGTCAACCGGCGCGCTTTCCAGCACGAAATCGATCTTGGTGCTTTCCATATCGACGCGCACCACCTTCACCCGCACGCGGTCGCCGAGACGGTAACGCTTGCCGGTGCGCTCGCCCAGCATCTGGTGCTTGGCCGGATCGAAATGGTAATAATCGGCACCCAGTTCGGAGACGTGCACCAGCCCTTCCACATACAAGTCGTCCAGCGCCACGAACAGACCAAAGCCGGTAACCGACGAGATGCTGCCGTCAAACACGCTGCCCAGATGGTCGCGCATGAAGAAACACTTGAGCCAGGCTTCCACATCGCGCGTGGCATCATCGGCGCGGCGCTCGGTCAGCGAGCAATGCACGCCGAGTTCCGCCCATTTGAGTTGCGGCTTGTACTGTTTTCCGGCCAGCACCGCTTTGATCGCGCGGTGCACCAGCAAGTCTGGATAGCGGCGGATGGGCGAAGTGAAGTGCGCATAGGCCTCATAGCCGAGGCCAAAGTGGCCCAGATTTTCCGGCGCATACACTGCCTGGCGCAGCGAGCGCAGCATCACGGTCTGCAGCAAAGCATAATCGGGACGGCCTTTGATCTCCCGGAGCAATTTCGAATAGTCGCCGGCCTGCGGTTCGTCGCCGCCGCCCAGTTGCAAACCGAACTCCTTGAAAAATTCCCGCACTGCTTCCAGCTTCTCCGGGGTCGGCCCCTGGTGCACCCGGTACAGCACCGGATGCGCATGCTCTTTCAAAAAGGCAGCCGCGCACACATTGGCCGCCAGCATGCATTCCTCGATCAGCTTGTGCGCGTCGTTGCGCACCACCGGCACGATCTTCTCGATCTTGCCCTGGTCGTTGAAAATCATCTGCGTCTCGACGGTCTCAAAGTCGATGGCGCCGCGCTTCTCACGCGCCTGCAGCAGAGTGTGAAACAGTTGGTGCAGATGATTGATATGCGGCAGCACGGCCGCATACTGGCGCGCAGTCTCGCCCTGCGGATTGGCCAGCATGTCGGCCACCTGGGTATAGGTCAGACGCGCATGCGAGAACATCACCGAGGGATAGAATCGGTGTCCCAGAAGTTCACCTTCAGTGCTGATCTGCATGTCGCACACCATGCACAGGCGCTCGACTTTCGGATTAAGCGAACACAGGCCGTTGGACAGCTCTTCCGGCAGCATCGGGATCACGCGGCGCGGGAAATACACCGAATTACCGCGATTGATCGCCTCGCGGTCCAGCGTGTCGCCCGGTTTCACATAAGCGCTCACGTCAGCAATGGCCACCACCAGACGGAACCCTTGCGCGTTCGGTTCGCAATACACCGCATCGTCAAAATCGCGCGCCGTCTCGCCGTCGATGGTCACCAGCGGCAGGTTCTCCACGCTCTCGCGCCCGGCGTAGTCCCCGGGTTTTACTTCAGGAGAAAAAGTCCCGGCCTGATGTTTGGCGTCAGGCGAAAATTCGTTGGGCAGATCATGCTTGCGCAGCGCGATCTCGATCTCCATACCCGGATCGGCATAGTTGCCCAGCACCTCGACGATGCGCCCGATCGGCTGCGCATGTTTGGACGGCTGCTGCATGATCTCCAGCATCACCACCTGTCCCGCCTGCGCACCGCCATGTTCGCCCGCGGCGACCAGAAAATCCTGGCTGATGCGACGGTTTTCAGCCACCACAAATTTAATCCCGTGTTCCTCGTACAGGCGACCGACCACACGCGTGTTGGCGTGCTCCAGCACTTCAACAATCTTGGCCTCGCGCCGACCGCGCCGGTCTTCCCCGCCCACCCGCGCCATCACCGTGTCGCCGTGCAACACCCTGTGCATTTCCTTCTCGCTCAACACCAGATCGGCGCTGCCGTCTTCGGGGATCAAAAAACCAAAACCGTCGGGATGTCCCTGCACCTTGCCTTTGATCAGATCGAGCTTGTCGACCACGCAGATCGCCCGTTTGCGGTTGCGCATGATCTGCCCGTCGCGCTCCATCGCGCGCAGGCGGCGGGAAAACAAGTCCTCTTCCTCTGGCGTGATCTGCAACAGCGCGCACAGCGCCTCCTGCTCCACCGGCACGCCCTGCTCGGTCAGCATTTGCAGAACGAATTCGCGGCTGGGCAAAGGTTGTTCGTATTGTTCGCGTTCACGTTCCAGAAACGGGTCGAGTTCGCGGATATTTTTTTTCTTTTTCGTCATTGACACAAAATCCTCTAGCTATTAAAGTGCGCACCCTTGAAAGATTGCCCAGATGGCGGAATTGGTAGACGCGCACGGTTCAGGTCCGTGTGCCGCAAGGTGTGGAGGTTCGAGTCCTCTTCTGGGCACCAATTTTCAACAAGACGGTTCGCGCAAGCGAGCCGTTTTTGTTTTGTGCCCGGAACAAGTGCAACGCTCGCATGCTTCGTGCCAGGACTCGAAAGGAATCCGGTGCAACGGATTCCGGGGTCGCGCAAGCGTGACCGAGTCCTTCTGGGCATCCATTCAAAATGGCTCGCAGACGCGGGCCATTTTCTTTTGTGCAAAATTTCATTCAAACAAAAACCCGCAGCGCCGGTGCGCTGCCTGCCCAATCTTTCCCGCAGCCGCACCGGATCAAGCCAGAAACGGGTGGCGCAGCACGATGGTCTCGTCGCGGTCCGGTCCGGTTGAAACCATATCAACCGGGACTTCGCAGATCTCGGCGATGCGTTGCAGGTAGTTGCGTGCTGCCTGCGGCAGCTCCTCGTAACGCCTCACCCCCACCGTGCTTTCGCTCCAGCCCGGCATCTCCTCGTACACGGCCTCGCAACCGTCCAGCGATTCGGAACCGACCGGCAGGATGTCGCTGATCTGGCCGTTTATGTTGTAGCCGACACCGATGCGAACGGTTTCCATGCCGTCCATCACGTCCAGCTTGGTCACGCACAAACCGGACACGCCGTTGATCTGGATCGAGCGTTTGAGCGCTGCCGCATCGAACCAGCCGCAGCGGCGCGCGCGCCCGGTGGTGGAACCGAACTCATGCCCTTTTTCGGCCAGCATTTTGCCGATCGGGTCCTGCTTCAATTCGGCATCGTATAACTCGGTCGGGAACGGTCCCGAGCCGACGCGCGTGGTGTAGGCCTTGGTGATGCCGAGCACGTAATGCAGGCTCTGCGGGCCGATCCCGGCGCCGGCACAGACCGCACCGGAAATGCAGTTGCTGGAAGTCACGAACGGATAGGTGCCGTGATCGATGTCGAGCAGCGTGCCTTGCGCGCCCTCGAACAGCAGATTCTGTCCGGCCTTGTTTGCCTCATACAGGGCGCGTGGCACGTCCAGCACCAGCGGCCGGATGCGCTCGGCCAGTGCCAGCGCGGCGTCCATGGTCTGGTTGAAATCGACCGTTTCGGCCTTGAAATAATTTTTCAGGACGAAGTTGTGATAGTCGAGCACTTCACCCAGCTTGGCGGCGAAACGTTTGCGATGGAACAGGTCCTGCAGGCGGATGGCGCGGCGTGCCACCTTGTCTTCATAGGCCGGGCCGATGCCGCGCCCGGTGGTGCCGATCTTGCCCGCCCCCTTGGCCGCCTCGCGCGCGCGGTCCAGCGCCTCGTGGTAGGGCAAAATCAAGGGACAGGCTTCGGAGATGCGCAGCCGTTCGTACACGCTAACACCGGCCGCCTCCAGCATGTCCATTTCCTTGAGCAGCGCCGGCGGCGACACCACCACGCCGTTGCCGATGTAGCACTTGACGTTTTCGCGCAGGATGCCGGAGGGGATCAGGTGCAGCACGGTCTTGTGGCCGCCGATAACCAGCGTGTGCCCGGCATTGTGGCCGCCCTGAAAGCGCACCACCCCCTGCGCGTGGTCGGTCAACCAATCGACCACTTTGCCCTTGCCTTCATCGCCCCACTGGGTACCGATCACCACCACATTTTTGGACATGCTTAATTCCTGTTTGCAGAGTTTAATTGTTGATTTGGACAACGAGCCACTTGCCGTCGCGCAACACCAGCTCGCGGTCGCAGTTCAACTCGGCGCGATATTCGGCTTTGCCCAGCAAATCGACCACCACGATTTCTCCCTGTTCGCGCAATGCGACAATCGCCGCCTCCAGCGCGGGGTCGGCGCGGTATGGCGCCAGAATCGCGCGGACTTGCGCCTGTTGCGGCAGCAAGGGATACAACTGGCGCAAGTCCATGCTGAAACCGGTGGCCGGACGCGCGCGACCGAACGTTTTGCCCACGTTGTCATAACGGCCGCCGAGGGCGATGGCATCGTGGCTGCGCGGATGATAGACGGCGAACACCATACCACTGTGATAGTGATAGCCGCGCAGTTCGGCCAGATCAATGCCGATGCTGCCGGCCAGCGGTTGCAGTTGTTGGGCGGCAATTTCCAGCTGCGCCAATGCCGCCGTGATGCGCGGCTGTTGCGGCAGAACGCTGCGCGCCCGCGCGACCACTTCGACACCGCCGTGCAATTGCGGCAAGGCGAGCAAGGCGTTTTGCACCGGCACCGGCAGGGTGCGCACCAGCCCTTGCAAAGTCGGCACATCTTTTTGTTGCAGGGCGATAAACAGCGCCCGCTCCAGCTCGCCCGAAACTTCCTCTTCCGCCAGCACGGCATGGAACACATCGACATGCCCCAGATCGAGATGGATATCGCGAATGCCCAGCAGGAATAGCGCTCGCAACATCAGCCACTGGATTTCCAGATCGCTTTCGATTCCGCCGTGGCCGTACAACTCGGCGCCGATCTGCAACGGCTCGCGCGTGCTCATCACGCCGGCCGGTTGGGTATGCGCCACGCTGCCGGCATAGCACAGGCGCGCGATGCCCTGGCGATTGAGCAGATGCGCATCGATGCGCGCCACCTGCGGCGTGATGTCGGCGCGCAAAGCCAGGGTACGGCCGCTCAACTGGTCCACCAGCTTGAATGTGCGCAAATCCATGTCCACGCTATCGCGAATCAGCAACGATTCGGCGTATTCGATCAGCGGCGGCGCCACCAGTTGATAGCCGGAACTGCGCAGCAGTTCCAAAACATCGCGGCGCATCTGCTCGATGCGCCATGCCTCGTCCGGGAGCATGTCCCGGATGTATTCCGGCAACAACCACTTCATGCCGCTGCCCTCGCCACAGAGGTTTTAAGGTTCATTGTCTAATCCAGTAAATCAGCAACAATCCGCTCAGCATCAGCGACAGGCCGAGGAATCGCACCTGCCCGTCGTGCCACTGCGCCAAATTGCGCAGGGTCTCGCGCCACGGTTTGGGAAAAATAAAAGGCATCAAGCCTTCCAGCACCAGCATCAAGCCCAGCGCCGCGAGCCAGAAGTCCAACATCTTCAGCTATTGGCCCGACTTGCCGGAACTCTTCAGATACTTGAAGAAGGCGGAGCTGGGATCAAGCACCATCACGTCGCCCTTGTCCTTGAACGTCTGCTTGTAGGCTTCCAGGCTGCGATAGAAGGAAAAGAATTCGGCGTTGCGGCCAAACGCGGCGGCATACAGCGCAGTCGCCCGCGCATCGCCCTCGCCCTTGATCTTCTGCGCCTCGCGGTAGGCTTGCGACAAGGTCACCTGGCGCTGGCGGTCGGCATCGGCACGAATCTTTTCGCTTTCCGCATTGCCGGTGGCGCGCAATTCATTGGCCACGCGTTTGCGCTCCGCTTCCATGCGGCGATACACCGAATCGCTGATCTCGATCGGGAAATCGACGCGCTTGAGGCGCACGTCCAGCACTTCCACCCCGATCTTGCGCGCGTCGCCGTCGGTCTTCTCCTGCACCACGCGCATCAGCTCGTCGCGCTTGCCCGACACTACATCATGGATGGTCAGCTTGCCAAACTCTTCGCGCAGGGCGGAATTGACCGTCTGCATCAACCGCGTCTGCGCGCGCGCCTCGTCTCCGCCGACGCTGATGTAGTACTGCTTGACATCAAAAATGCGCCATTTGACGTAGGAATCGACCAGCACGTTCTTCTTCTCGGCGGTGATGAAGCGATCGGGATCGGGCGTGTCAAAAGTCAGAATGCGCGAATCAAAGAAGCGCGCATTCTGCGCCAGCGGCAGCTTGAATTTCAGGCCGGGAGTGGTTTCCACGCGCACCACCTCGCCCAGTTGGAACACGATGGCCGCCTGGCGCTGATCGACCACGAACGTGCTCATGCTGAGCAGCACCAGGGCGATGATCGCGCCCACCAATAGATTTCTGATTTTCGTGTTCATTAACGAGCCTCCCGTTCACGACCGAGGAGCAGTTCGCGCGCGCGCGTCGCCGGCGCGAATTCGCTGGCCGGCAAACCGGCTTGCTCCGGCGGTCTCGGTGCCGGGGTTGCGGCACCGTTGCCGGCCTCGGTGCGTTGCATCAATTTATCCAACGGCAGATACAGCAGGCTGCCGTTGGAGTTTTTCTGGTCAATCATCACCTTGCTGCTGCTGCTCATGATCTGCTGCATCATGTCGAGATACATGCGTTCGCGCGTGACCTGCGGCGCTTTTTTGTATTCGGCCAGAATCTGTTTGAAGCGGCTGGCATCCCCTTCCGCATTGGCGATCACGCTCTGCTTGTAACCTGCCGCTTCTTCCATCAGGCGCGCGGCGGCGCCCTTGGCTTTGGGAATCACGTCGTTGGCATACGACTGGCCTTCATTCTTCTGCCGCTCGCGGTCCTGTCCCGCCTTCACCGCATCGTCGAACGCCGCCTGCACCTGCTCCGGCGGCTGCGCATTCTGCATGGTGAGCTTGCTGACCAAGATGCCGGATTGGTAACGGTCGAGGATGTCCTGCATCAACTGGGTGGTTTCCGCCGCGATCTGCTCGCGCCCCTCGTACAGCACGAAGTCCATCTTGCTGCGCCCGACCACTTCGCGGATCGCGGTTTCCGCCGACTGGCGCACATTCTCGTCCGGTGCCCGGTTGTTGAACAGGTAAGCGCCCGGATCCTTGAGGAAATACTGCACCGCAAACTGGATGTCGATGATGTTCTCGTCATCGGTCAGCATCAGCGACTCTTTCAGCATCTTGTTCTTCACGTTTTCGCGGTAGCCGACCTCAACCGTGCGCACCTGGCTGATATTGACGACCTCCACGGACTCGACCGGATACGGCAGATGCCAGCGCGGGCCGGGCTCGGTGGTTTCGATCAGCTTGCCGAAACGCAACACCACGCCGCGCTGGCTCGCATCGACGATGTAGAAGCCGCTGGCCAGCCAGACCAAAGCCGCGATCAGCACGATCAGGCCGAGGTTGAACCTGAAACCGCCACCGGTGCCGCCGCCTGGCTTGTTGGCAGAACCGCCGCCGGAACGGCCAAACATGGACTCGATCTTGCGGTTCAGGTTGCGCACCACCTCTTCCAGATCGGGCGGTCCGCCATTGTTGTTCTTGCCCCATTGCGGGTCGTTCAATCCCATATCTCAAGCCTTTTTCATTAGTGTTCGTTTAATGGATGCCATTCTTCTGCCACGTTCTTTGACGGCGGCGCATCGCGCACCGCCGCCAGCGCATCGCGCAACAGATTGATGCCTTCGCCGGTTTTTGCACTCAATTGAATAGCCGCGATATTACCATACTCGTCGCGCCTGACATCCGCCGCCATCCCCTGCAAATCGATCTTGTTGTACAGCAAAATCTGCGGGATCAGCTGCGCGCCGACCTCGGCCAGCACCTTGTTCACCTCGGCCACCTGGTCGTTGCGTTCCGCACTGTTCACATCCACCACATGCAGCAGCAGGTCCGCCTGCGCGGTTTCTTCCAGTGTGCTGCGAAAGGCCGCCACCAGGCCGTGCGGCAGATGGCGGATAAAGCCGACGGTGTCCGACAACACCACCTGGCGCGGACTGTCGCCCGGCAGGAACAGCTTGCGCACGGTGGTATCCAGCGTCGCGAAAAGCTGGTTGGCAACATAGGTGCCGGCGTGGGTCAGCCGGTTGAACAGGGTGGATTTGCCCGCGTTGGTATACCCGACGATGGACACCAACAGCACATCGGAACGGCTGCGGCTGCGGCGTTGCAGCGCGCGCTGGCGCTTGATCTGTTTCAGCCGGTCATTCAGCAGATGCACGCGGCGGTCGAGCTTGCGCCGGTCCAGTTCCAGTTGCGTCTCACCCGGCCCGCGCGCGCCAACGGCAAATTTCTGCTGCCCCATGTCCATGTTCATGCCGACCAGACGGGTGGAAAGATATTTGAGCTGCGCCAGTTCCACTTGCACTTTGCCTTCATGGCTCTGCGCGCGCAGGGCAAAAATATCCAGGATCAGCATGGTGCGATCAATCACCCGCGTTCCGATTTTGGCGGTGAGGTTGCGCATCTGCGCGGGGGAAAGATCGTGATTGAAAATGACCAGCGGCGCTTCCAGTTCCTCGACCCGCTCCGCAATCTCCTCCACCTTGCCGCTGCCGGCAAACAAAGCCGGATCGGGACGCTGGCGTTTTCCCTCGATCAGGGCGATCACCCGCACGCCGGCGCTTTCCACCAGCAGATTTAATTCTTCCAGACTTTCCGCGTAATCCGGCGCGCCAAAATCAAGGCTGACCAATAGCGCCGTATTGGCGACAGCCGTGGCTTCAGACATCACTCTGCATCGGCAGGGATCGAGACCGCGCGGGAGGGGACGATGGTCGAGATAGCGTGTTTGTACACCATCTGGGTGACAGTGTTCTTCAGCAGCACCACATACTGGTCAAAGGAATCGATATGGCCCTGCAGCTTGATGCCATTGACCAGATAGATCGCGACCTGCACGTGTTCCTTGCGCAGGGTATTGAGGAACGGGTCTTGTAGTTGTTGCCCCTTGGTAGTCATTTTGTTGTCCCGTGAAGTGGTTGAAACGCCGCCACTGTAAATGAAATCCATGCGGCGCGATAGTCTTTGGCGACTGCCGCCCGGTGCAATTTAACGCAAATTTTCAGCCTTGGAATTGGGCTAACGGCGGTCGCGGGTTAAAATACGCGTTTTTTGTTTAATCAAGCTCGGAAATCTAATGCTCGAACGCCATACTGCCTCCTTCTTCTTTCCCTTTTTTCTCCTCGCCGCCTTCCTGCCCAGCCCCTCTTTTGCTGCCGCTGTTGGAACTTGGCAAGGCAGCGCGGACATCGCTTTTTCGCGCTCTGCGGGAAATACCAACGCCACCACCTACGCCCTGGCCGTGGATGAAGCGCGCACCACCGAAGAAAACAAGATAAGCCTCTATGCCTCCGCGCTGTACGGCAAAAGCCAGGGCGAAATCACCGCCGATAAATCCAAGATTAGCGGGCGTTACGACCACAATCTCAGCCGTCGCGTATTCAGTTTCGGCCTGCTTGAATTTGAGCGCGACCGCCTCGCCAACCTGAAATTGCGCAGTAACGGCGGCGGCGGTCTCGGTTATCACGTGCTAACGGAGGAACCCGATAAATTCGACATATTCGGCGGTCTGTCGCGCAGCAATTCCCGCCGCATCAGCGGCCCCAGCGTGAGCCAGAACGAATTGCTGTTGAGCGAGGAATCCGAACATAAGCTGGGCGATAAAACCCTGCTTAAACAGAAATTAAGTTATTACCCGAACACCGGGGACTTTGCCGAGTTTCGAACCGTGTTCTACAGCAGCCTGATATTCAAGCTGAACGGCACTGTGGGTTTGTCATTAAGCCTACAGAACAAATACAGCAGCGACGTCGGCAGCGGCGTCAAACACAGCGACACGGTGTTCCTGACCGGCCTCAATATCAAGCTGTAAAGCCGAATAATCGGTTGGGTCAAAAACCCGCTTTAGCGTGAAAATCGCTTTTCTCTTTCCCCCTTCCCACCGCTTGCGGGGAAAAGTGGGACAGGGGGAAACGGGCATGGCGAGTTTCATAATCACAAGGGGGGGCATGCCATGCCCGTTGGGAGCCAAGTCCGCCGCGAATCATCGCCGGCAAGCCGGCTCCCACTTTATCCGTACAGTTTTCGACCGCGGATGCGCTTGCGGTGGGCGGAGCGCTCTTCGCTTTCGGTGAGCGGTCTTGGGGCTTTGTCGGCAAACGGGTTCTTGCCGGATTTGAATTCAATGCGCAGCGGCGTGCCCTGTAATTTAAAGGCATCGCTAAAACACTTCTCCAGATAACGCTGGTAACTGGCCGGGACTTTGTCCAGCGCGCTGCCGTGCACGATGATTAGCGGCGGATTGCTGCCGCCCTGGTGGGCGTAGCGCATCTTGGGGCGGAAGATGCCGCCGCGCGGCGGCGCCTGTTTCTCCACCGCCGCCTCCAGCACGCGGGTTAGTTGCGGGGTAGGCAGTTTCGCCATCGCGGCGGCATAGGCCTGGTTCACCGATTTCAACAGCGCATCCACCCCGGTGCCTTTCAGCGCGGAGATGAAATGCTGTTTGGCGAAGCCGAGAAAATGCAGCTTGCGCTCGATGTCGCGCTTGACGGTATCGCGCTGATACGCGTCCAATCCGTCCCACTTGTTCACCGCCAGCACCAGTGCGCGCCCTGCCTGCAGGGCAAAATCGGCCAGATGGGCATCCTGTTCGGTGATCTGGTCGCGCGCATCGACCACCAGCACCACCACATTGGCATCCTCGATCGCCTGCAGCGTCTTCACCACCGAAAACTTCTCCACCGCCTCGTCAATCTTGCCACGGCGACGCACACCGGCGGTGTCGATGATGGTGTATTGCTTGCCGGCCCGCTCAAAATCAATGTAGATGGAATCGCGGGTGGTGCCAGGCTGGTCAAAAGCGATGACCCGCTCTTCGCCCAGAATGGCGTTGACCAGGGTGGATTTACCCACGTTCGGACGGCCTACGATGGCAAGCCCGGGTTGGTCGGATTTTTCCTCTTCGCCGAATTCGGCGGCTGGCAGTTCGTCCAGCGCCAACTCGATCATCTCGGCCACATTCTCGCCGTGGGCGGAGGAAATGGGCAGCGGTTCGCCCAGACCCAGCTCGTGGAATTCGGCGGTCACGCGTGCCCGTTGCATCCCTTCCGCCTTGTTCACCAGCAGCAGAAGCGGGCGCCCGCTCTTGCGCAATTGCGTCGCGATGATGCGGTCGTGCGGGGTCAGGCCGTCGCGGCCATCGACGATGAACAGCACCAGATCGGCCTCGTCCACCGCCTGCCGCGTCTGTTTCGCCATTTCGTGCAGGATGCCTTCCTTGATCACCGGCTCCAGACCGCCGGTGTCAACCACCAGAAAAGGACGTTCGCCGACGCGGCCGCGACCGTAATGGCGGTCGCGCGTCAGCCCGGGCTGGTCCGCCACCAGCGCATCGCGACTGCGCGTGAGGCGATTAAACAACGTGGATTTGCCGACGTTGGGACGACCGACAAGGACAAGGGTGGGCAGCATCAGCGACTAACCGCAAGCGAAATCAGGCGACCATCGCGGGTCTGCACCAGCGCGCCGTCCCCGAGCAATACTGGCGCAGCGGGAATCTCGCTGCCATCGGTTGCCAGGCGGGCGGCAATGCTGCCATCGTGACGGTTGAGCAGATGCAGATAGCCCTCATAATCACCGGCCAACAGGTGTTCCGGAAAGAGATATGGCGCGGTGACCGCGCGCCGCGCCAGTTGTTCGTTCTTCCACAGCGTGGCGCCGCTGCTGCGATCCAGCGCGTACAAAGTGCCATCCGCGTCGGTCAGGTATAAATACTTGCCAAACAGGGTCGACCCTTTGTCGCTGGAAATGTCGCGCGTCCAAAGCGGATTGCCCTGGATCGCATCGAAACACACCAGCCGCCCCTGAAAAGCCACAGCACAGGCTTGCGTGTCATCCACCGCCGTCAGGCTGGTAATGTCACTAATCCTTTCCAGCTCGGTGTTGCCGCGCGGTTGCGAAACCGCCGCCTCCCAGATCACCGCGCCCTTGCCGAGACCGATCGCCGCCACCCGGCCCGCGGCAAAACCCGCATAGACCATGCCGTTGCGGATCACCACGCCGGCGTGGTTGCGCACGATCAGCGTCGGCGTCGCGCGCTCGTACAGCCACAAGCGTTTGCCGTTGGCCGCATTCAGCCCGGAGATCCTGCCGTTGCCGGAGCGCGCCACGACGATTTCGCCGGAAATTTGCGGCGCGCTCAAGACCTCGCTCGACACTTTTGTCTGCCAGCGCAGCTGGCCGTCCGCCGCCGCGAACGCGGCCACTTCACCCTTGTCGCTGCCGACCAGTACCAGCCCCTCGCCCGCGCCGACGCCGCCGGAAATGGTGAAGCCGGGCTCGATTTTCCATATTTGTTTGCCGCTGTCGCGGTCGAAGCGATACAGATAACGCTTGTCGGCAGCAAACACCGCCTCGCGCGTCACCCCCGGTGTCAGCACGTTGAAACCGGCATCGCCCAACTCCCGCTGCCAGCGCACTTCGATCCGCGCGCTCGGCTCGAACTTGAGCAATTCCGCCGGTTTTACAGCGGGCTTTTTGCTGGCACAGGCTGTCAGCAGCAACAGACCGGCGAGAATCAGAACATGGCGATAATTCATTCCGCGCGACCCAGGCCGTCCAGCTTCAGTTGAATCAAATTACGGTACGGGCTTTGCGCGCCCAATTTGTCCAGCGCCTGTTGCCAAGCCGCGCGCGCTTCCGCCGGTTTTCCCTGCGCCCGCAGCACATCGCCTTCGAGATCGGCATACAGGCCGTCGAACGATGCCGGATGTTTGGCCGCCAGTTGTTGCAATGCGGCGTCATACTCTTTTTCATCCAGCAGCACGGCGGCCAGCTTCAGGCGCGCGGTATCCTGCAGCGCGCTTTCATCGGCATGCTCGATCACCCACTGCAATTGGGTCTTGGCCCGCGCCGTATCGCGCGCCTGCAAACTGGCCTGCGCCGCCAGTAATTGCGCGCGCGGCGCGTAAGCGCTGCCGCCATAGCTATCCGCCAACGCCGCCGCCGCATCGCCAATCCGGTTGGCATCGCCGCTTTCACCCTGCTGCAGCACTTCGCCGTACAGTTTGGCTGCCGCCGCCGCTTGGCTGCTCTGGTGGCTGCGCCAGTACTGGTTGCCCGCAAACGCCAGCGTGCCCAGCAGGATAACGCCGATCACCCGGCTGCCCTTCTCTTTCCACCATGCCTTGAAGGCATCAACCTGTTCCTGTTCGTGCAAATCCAGTTCAGCCATTTTGAATTCCTTTAATTTTTCAAACCAACAATTTGTTGCGCCAAATCGGCCAGCGCGACGCGCTGTTGCGCCCCTCCGCGCAAGGGTTTGAGCATCGCCGCGTTGGTGGCCGCCTCATCGTCGCCAATGATAACCGCGCATGCCGCGCCACTGCTGTCCGCCTTCTTCATCTGTGCCTTGAAACTGCCGCCGCCGCAATGCAACACCACTTTCAGTCCCGCGTCGCGCAGCGCTTCCGCCACCGTGCTCGCCAAGACATCAGCCGCCTCGCCCTGATGCGCCAGATACACATCCGGCACGGCGGGCGGAGACTGCATGCCGTCTTCCTGCAACAGCGCCAGCAGACGTTCGATTCCCATGGCAAAACCGCAGGCCGGGGCCGGTTTCCCGCCGATCTGTTCGATCAGCCCGTCGAAGCGGCCGCCGGCGCAGATCGTGCCCTGCGCCCCGAGGCGCGTGGTCACCCACTCGAACACCGTGCGGTTGTAATAATCCAGCCCGCGCACCAGGCGCGGATTGATTTCGAACGCGATGTCGTGCCGGTGCAGGATTGCCTGCACCGCCTCGAAGTGCTGAATGGCTTCTTCTTCCAGTTCATTCATCAGCTTCGGCGCGCCTTCCACCAGTTCCTGCATCGCCGGATTCTTGCTATCTAGGATGCGCAGCGGATTGCTGTACAGGCGGCGCTGCGCATCGGCATCCAGTAAATCCTTGTGTTGCTCGAAATACGCGATCAATTTTTCACGATGGCGCTGGCGCGAAGCCGCATCGCCCAGCGTGTTCAATTGCAGCGCCACATCGCGCAGACCCAGCTTGCGCCACAGCCGCGCGCACATGATGATCTGCTCGGCATCGATGTCCGGTCCGGCAAAGCCCAGCGCCTCCACCCCGATCTGGTGGAACTGGCGATAGCGCCCCTTCTGCGGGCGCTCGTGGCGGAACATTGGCCCCGCGTACCACAGCCGTTGCGGCGCGTTATACAGCAGATTGTGCTGCAACGCCGCGCGCACGCAGGAGGCAGTGCCCTCCGGGCGCAGCGTGAGCTGGTCGCCGTTCAGGCTGTCCTCGAAGCTGTACATCTCCTTTTCGACGATGTCGGTCACTTCGCCGATGGCGCGCTTGAACAGGGCCGTCGGCTCCAGCAATGGCATGCGGATGTTGCGGTAGCCGTAGCTTTCCAGCCAGTCGCGCACCCCCTCCTCGAACCACAGCCACAACCGCGCCTCATCGGGCAGGATGTCATTCATGCCGCGCACGGCTTGCACAGGGGAATTGCTCATTGAATATCAGAACTTGCAAAGTACGGCACGGAACAAGAAATGAACCCGGGCCGGGGAATTTATCGAGGGCGGGATGGTAGCAGGAAAGGCCTGCGCTAACCAGTGGCCGGCGCGTGTCGTTGCAGCGCCCAGGCGACATGCTCCCGCACCAGTCCGGACGGGTCATCGGCGCGCTGTTGCAGGGCAATCACCACTTCCGCCGTGGTCGGCGCATTACCCAGCGCCACCGCGAGGTTGCGCAACCATTGTTCATAGCCGATGCGGTAGATCGCGCTGCCCGCCAGACGCGCCTGAAAATCGGCTTCGCTCCAGCCGAACAGGTCAACCAGCGAAACATCATCCAACCCGTTGCGCACCGCAAAATCCGCCTCGTCGGCGGCCTGTGCAAAGCGGTTCCACGGGCACACCATCTGGCAG
>Ga0210052_1000234_pt1 | contig 46618 bp, 37 predicted proteins | sample CryGeymeta201508_FD_183976 | JGI IMG/M metagenome (GOLD analysis project Ga0210052, IMG submission 183976) | Groundwater microbial communities from Crystal Geyser aquifers in Utah, USA - Crystal Geyser metaG 2015-08 (SPAdes) (version 2) | ecosystem: Environmental > Aquatic > Deep subsurface >...
AAAAATGGTTTTATCACCTTTTTTCCCAAACCAAAATGGTTTTCCCGGACGTTGTTTTACTTGGTGAAAGCGTTTTTTTACACCCAATTCATTTAACACCTCGGGAATAAAATCGAATTTTCCTTTACTCACGGAACCGCTCAACAACAAAACATCATAATGGTTTAATAAATCCTCAATATTTTGTTTTAAAACCGCTTTGTTGTCTTTAATGTGAAAGCTTGTAGATTTAAGATTTAATCTTTTTAAAAGTGCTTCCAAGGTAAATACATTACTTCGTCTAATTTGGTGTGGTAAAGGTGTTTGGCTTACTTCAACCAGCTCATCACCAGTAGAAATGACACAAATTTTTGGTTGTTTTGCCACCCGAACCCTGTTTTTTCCAACACTGGCTAAAATGCCAATTTCGGCGGCGCCAATTAAAATATTTGGTTCTAATAAAAGCGTTCCTTTGGCACAATCGGAACCTTGTTTATGGACGTTATCGCCTTGTTTTAAGGCATCTGATTTTAAAAAAATGTGCTTGGCTATCGTTTCGGTTAGCTCATATTTTATAACGGCATCGGCGTTTTTAGGCATTACAGCTCCCGTCATGACTTCAATACAATTTGAAGGATTTTTCAAGGTCAGTTGTTCGCTTCCTGCTGCTTGAACCCCTTCAATGTTGAATTCGCGTTGCCCTTTGTTAAACACTTCGATATCAACCGCTACCCCATCCATACTCACACGATCAAACGGCGGAAAATCGCGATCGGCTGTAATTGGCTCTTTTAAAACACGGTTAAAGGCATTCATAAAATTAACCGTTTCTACCCCAAAATCTGTTGTGTGATTTAAGACGATTTTTAAGGCTTCGTTTACCGAAATTAAGTCCATAGTATTTTAATTATTAATTGTTTGAAAAAATAAACGCAATTTTTTGGCATCTAATTTTGTTTGGGTTCTTACGCCGCTGCATAAATCTAATCCGTAAGGTTTTACATGTTTTATTGCCTTTAGGGCATTTGATGCATTAATTCCCCCAGCCAAAAAAACCGGAATTTTAACTTGTTCAACAATTGATTTGCTGAGTTCCCAATTGTGGATTCTGCCCGTGCCACCTAATTCTTTTATTTCTAAATTTGGATTGCCACTATCTAAAAGGAGTGCATCTACCTGGCCGCTAATGGCGCGTGCTTTATCAACGGAATTTTGGTTTAAAATGTGCAATACCTGCACAATTTTTATATGAGGTAGCGCTGCTTTAAGTTCTTTATGAGTTCCTTTAGTAAGTTTGTCAACAATTTGAATGGCCGTAGTATTAACTTTAGCGTGCTGTTTTATGATGGCTTCAACTTCGGTTTCGCTGGTCAATAAAAACGATTCAATATGTTTGGGAATAGCCGCAGCAATTTCGGCAATTAAATCATCCGAAATAATTCCCGGCCCACTGGGCATTTTGCCTACCAAACCCAAAACATGAGCTCCTAAATTTATCGCCAAAAAGGCTTCATCTAGGCTGCTAATACAGCATATTTTAACCTTGATATTTTTCATTTATCCGCCAATAGTTGACATACTTTCGGTTATATTATTATCGCGTGAAGCCTCGGCAACAAAGCCATTTTGTGGTTTTTTGTTTATGGTTTCTATAAATAGTTTTTTTAAGTCGTCATCGCTAGCGCCTTGACGGATAAAATCGCGCACATTAAATACGCCGCCATCAAAAAGGCAATTTTTAAAAAGTCCGGTAGCGGTAATGCGAATGCGGTTACAATCGCCACAAATGGTGCGTGTAAAGGCGGGGATAATACCAAAAGTTCCCTGATAACCTGCTATTTTATAATTGTTTGAGGTTTCCGATTTTTGATGCGCTAGGGTTTCAATATGATTATAATAATTTTGAATTTGTTCAAAAATTGCTTGGCTATTCCAAACCTTATCAGCTGAGCGCAATCCCTTTCCGTTAAACGGCATTTCTTCTATAAACCTTACCGATAGCGGGCTGTGCTTGGTAAGTTCGATAAAATTAAACAGCTCATCAGTATTAACGCCCGGTATCACTACCACATTGAGTTTTAAATTAAGCTCACTATTCTGCAATTTTAAAAACGTATCGTAAACCTCATCAAAAGCTTCGCGACGTGTAATTTTATTAAATTTTTCTTTATTTAAACTATCAATACTCAGGTTGATATTTTTAATGCCAAGTGCTTGCAATTTAGGGATGTATTGTCCAACTAAAGCGCCATTAGTGGTGATATTGATGCTTTTTAACCGCTTGTTAAAAGTTAAGGATTCTAAAAAATTTATAAAATCACGTCGCACAAAAGGCTCCCCGCCGGTTAAACGGACTTTATCAACGCCCAATTCACTCAAAACCCTGATTATGCGATACATTTCTTTAAAGCTCAGCAGGTCTTTTCGGTCAACAATAGCGATGCCTTTTGCAGGCATACAATACTCGCATCTAAAATTGCAGCGGTCGGTTATGGCAAGTCGCAAATAACTAATTTTTCTGCCAAATTTATCTGTCAATTCTTGCATAAAAAACAAGGTCTAATAATTTCAAAAGTACACATTTTTGGCATATAAATCTTCTTAATAATGGTTGAAAAAATTGGTAAAAATATTAAACCACATTTTTAAAACTAAATAAAATTAGACTTTATAAGATCGGTTCATAAGAGCGTTTATTTTATCAAAATTACAATTTGGGATTAAGGCTTGCGGAATCTTTATAAGGATACTTTTTTAGCCATTTTGCCAGTATCATATTGGTAATTGGCTATCCAAACTCCTGATTTAACTGTGATTGCTAAGTTAGGCAATTTTAATTCTAAATCATTTTCTGTAAAGATTAGTTCTGCGCTTTGTTTGTAGGCAATTTTATTGCTAGGTGTTTCAATATTAGTTGATTCTACAAAAATTGAAAGTCCGAGTTTAATATAATTTCCGATACTTGCCGATTCACAAACAAACAATTTGTCGGGTTTATAAAGTTTATAAACCAATAAAAAGGCAGCTAAAAGATGGGCATCATCACACTCAATGTAATAGGAAGCTTCAGCTCCAGCTTTTAAATACCTTCCACTATCTTTATGTGTGCCATTTGACTCTTTCCAAATGGTAAAATAAGGTGATTCAAATTGCTTGAGCAAGCCTATTTTATCATTAGATTGGTGTTTAAATTTGGAAATTTTTACCGCAATTATGCTATTTTTATCAGAAAATCGTTCAATAATATTCTCGCCTAAAAAAGTTTTGCCTACATTTCTACAAGCACCAGAGATACCTATAACATTTTTATAGCGAGAGATAGTTGCCATTTTTGTTTTATTTTAATAATTTATTTGGTGGTGTTTCAGTGTCCTTAGTGGCATTTTTAAACTCTTTGATGCCTTGTCCCAAGCCTTTCATGAGTTCAGGGATTTTCTTTCCTCCAAAAAAAAGTATTGCAACGGCTAAAATTACGAGCACTTGAGGTCCGCCTACCATACCTAAAATAATAGTTAATCCAATCATCGTATTTAAATTTAAAGTTAGCAGCCAAAATCATCGGCATATAGTTCAATAATATTTATTTGTTCATCATAAAGATGTAGGGAATCTCTAATTAATTGTTCCCGCCACTTCCAATAACTGTCCATCCCCCCTTTTAAATTGTAGATGGTAAAACCCTTAGCTTTTAAAAATATTCCTAATTTTCTGCTTTGTTCTCCTGTTTTTGAAAGCAGCACTATGGTTTTTCCTTTTGGCAACAAGTCGGGATTTTTATAAACCAAACGGTCTTCTAGGTGTTTATAGCCTTCGATGAGTTTACAAGATCTAATATTTTTATCTGCTTTTCTTACATCAATGACAAAAGCATTTTTGTCGTATTTTAACATCGTAAGCAATTCATTTGCTGAAATTTCAAACAAAGCGCCTTGTTTCTTATTTGAAGAATTATTAATCTCTATTTTAACCTGAGCTTTAAATTCGGTTTTTTTTTCACAAGAAAACGAAACCACTGACATCGCAATAAATAACAATAGATATTTCATATTAAGGAGCCTATTCATTTTTTAGTAAAAGCAGAGGCTTTGAAAATAAATTTCAAAACCTCTGCTTTAAAATTAACCAACTAAACTTTTTTAATATGCACTTTTGTGTTATAAAATGCTGCACTACCTCCAATAGGATCGGTTAAGCACATGTTTTTAACTGAATTATCAAGAGCCATAATAGGGTTAGGACAAGCAGAATCTTTTCTTCTTGCATCTCCTTTAATGGTCTTACCATCAATTACAACATCAGTTGAACCATAAGCCCAGTGACCAAAGTGCCAAGACATGGTAACAACACCAGGTCTGATTCCCTGAATGACACGCACTCTCGATTTCACTTGAATTTTAGTGCCATTTTGTAAATCAATGATACCCGTCGGATTTGCATCGGAAACGATGGTTACCCAATCATTATTTTCCAGACCACGACTATCGGCATCAATTTTATTGATAAACAGGACGTTTTCGGGATCTAAAGACAATTGTGTCCAATAGTTGCCAATGGTTCTTGATTGGCCACCAAAAACTTCTTTAAAAGTACTCATTGTAAGCTCATCGCCATTTTTTGTTTCAAAGCCTGTTGCTTTACCATCCATTTGTTTAATCACTTCGTAGGCACCTATACCATTGTAGTTTAAGCCCGTTAGTGAATTTTTACTTTTGGCAACATTTTCAACATAAAATTTTAAGAATCCTTTTAGTTGACCATCGGTGTAAGGTGCTTTTGAATAGGCATTTTTATAATCGCTAAATCTACCTCCTTTGTTAAGCACATGAATTACTTTTCTGAATAAAGAATCATCTCCGCCAACCGATTTTTTGAGTCTTGTTATATCCATATATTCTTTTGGAAAATGGCGTCTGGCTTTGATAAACAATTGAATTTCATCATCAGTAGCTTCTGATACACCGCCACCTTCATTGGCAATATTGGCTATAAATTTAAGATACCAATCTTCGGATCTAGTTAATTCCATATTATTGTCGAAGGCATTTTTACCAAATCCTGATAATCCTAATTTATCGGCTAAAGCTATGTAAACAGCTTCGAGGTTAATCGGCATTTTTTCACCGTTAATATCTACCATATCAGTAATGGAAGGCACTATAGGTTGACGCACCTTACTTGCTTTTTGTGCAACGTCTGGCGTTGTATGTGGTGTTCCCCAACGCTCCATATAGGTAGTGTCCGGAAAAATATAATCTGCAAACATTGAAGATTCACCAATTATGATATCGGAAGCAATAAATAATGGCAATTTTTTGGGGTTACTAACGTATTCTATGGCATTACTTCCTCCCGGCATTGATAAAAGTGGTGTTCCTTTATGCAAAAATAAGAAGTCGATGCCATAAGGATATTCATCTTCACCCGAAGCCAACACTTCTTGGTAGATGGCACCTGTATGAGGATACCAGTTGCGTTTGGCAGGATACCCATTTTCTTTAAACAATGATGAGTCTTCATATTTTGTGCCTTCACGGGTGATGGGATACCCAAAAGCCGTTAATTTATTTGGATGGTTTGCTTTGGCAAAATCATAAATGCCATGTTTGCTGCCATCTTCGTGCCAATGACCACCACCAACTTGCATACCGCCTAACCAGTCGGTATTGCCAATTAACATATTTAAGTAAATTATAGAAACAGCGTTGTAATAGCCGTTGGTGTGTTGTACAGCACCACGGTAAAAGTCTATACCTGCTTTTTTTCCGTGTGAAGTAAATTCTTTTGCAATTTCTGAAATTTGATTTACATTAACACCACAAATAGTAGCCCAGTCACCGAGTGGTTTACTCATTGCTTCGTCAGTAATTAACTGGAAGGATGATTTAACCTCAATGCCCTTAATCGTTGTACTGATATTTAAATCGCCATAAATTGCCTTTTCACCTTGAATATCAACTTTTACGGGGTTACCGTTTACCAGTGTAACAAATTCAGTATCGCTGCCTATTCCAATTTCATTGGCACGTAAAAAAGTCGTTGGTTTTCCATCAACAATTTTTACCAATAAAGTAGCATCAGTAATGGTAGTTTCACCCGTTTCTTTTGCGGCGGCGTAGGTTGTATTTATTAAAGCTTTTTTATCAAAACGTTCGTTTTCAATAATCCAGCGAATCATACCCCAGGCAAAAGCTGCATCGGCGCCAGGTTTAATTGGCACCCACCATTTAGCTTTGGCAGCTGTTTGCGACATACGAGGATCAATTACTGCCATTTTAAAATTACGGTTAACTAAACCGTCGGTTATTTTTTGAGCCATAGAAGTTTTACCAAAGTTAGCTTCAAAAGCACCTGTGCCAAAGAAAATAACAAATTCTGAGTTTAAGATGTCCGGTTTCAGGTGTGTTTTTCCGCCAGTCCATTTTCCTTTGCCATCTTCAACCACCCATTGGTTGCTAACTTCTTTGTAGCCAATATGGTGTGATTGTTCGCAAATACTGGTATGTTCAAAAAAGTTTTTGGAACCCATAGTGTTGTTTGTAAAACGTTTGCCAATTTCTTTACGACCGTGTTCGATACGACCACACATCATAATGAATTTGTTATTAATAGGCCCTAAATCAGGATGACTTGGATCAATCAATTTATCAAGATTGCCTGAATGTTTTGCTTGAAAATCGGCAAGTGCCATTTTCCCTTTCCCGACTTCTTTTGCGTCTGCAGCCATTTCTTTGGCAACTTTTGCATCTTTTAACACAATAATGTCTTTAAGGCCTTTTACCGTTCCTTCACCAAATAAATTACCACCATTTATCAACTCATCAATAGCCTGATGAAAATCAATTACTTTCCATTTATTAGCTCCACGAGCACCATCGCGTTTTAATACTTTTCTAATTCGGTAGGGGTCATATAAAGTTTGGATTCCGGCTTGACCTTTAGGGCAAACTTTTCCATCAACCAGGGCTGCATTATCTAAACTTGATTTATAGTCTATGTGTGGCAACATAGTTTGTGGTCCATAGGGATTGCCATCAATTTTGCCTAAAATGCCATTATATACTTTTCCTTTGATACTACAAGCATTATGACATTGTAAACAAGCGGAATAAATAACGTTTTCTGATTTTTGAATTTCATAATTAAATTTTATTCGTTCCTCTTCGGTCATATTGGCAAAAACATTGAACCCAGTCAAACTGCCACCGGCTACAGCCCCAAATAAAGCTGAATTTTTAAGGAAAGATCTTCTTGAGGTCTTGTTATCGATTATATTTTTCATAATTTCTAAATTAAGCGTTTAATGTATTATGTTCTTTGGTTAGTTTAAAGTATTTATTTCCCAAATAAAATAAACCAATTCCAAATGCAACAATAAACAATCCTACGAGCCATTCCATAAGGCTAGGAAAATAGTGGTAAGCCAATCGTGGGTGAATGTAGGCCATTGCTTGTCCGTGAACTTTTTCGGCAACCAAACCAGGGATTACAATATTTAATCTTACTCCAATAAAGGTGAACACAACTAACAATGAGGCAATACCTATTTTAATAGGGTCTTTTTTGGTTAGTAAGATAAAAACTGGAACAGCAACACCCAAGAGCAAATGAAACAACCAAAACACAAACCAGTAGTTGCCAAACAGCATTTCTCTAAATCCGGAAGTATGTTCGGGAGTGCCCATCCAAAGGGCAATTGATAATTCGGCCCATTCGAGCAACAAGTCAAACAAAACGGCTACTAATACAATTTTTGCTAATACTTGTAACATACTTTTATAATATTCACTTTCTTTATTTTCCCAAAAAAAGGCAAAAATCATTGTGAATAATGCACTTCCCGATGCTACAGCTCCTACTAAGAAAAAGATAGGTGTCAAGGCACTGTGCCACATTGGGTTTGAGGCAATCACGCCAAATAAAGCACCAACACCACCGTGAAATGCAATGGCTAACGGAATACCAATTGAAGCCAATAATTGCAATTTTTTTTGATAGGATGCCAATTGTTCACCAACATATTTTCCTGATTCTATTCTAAATGCAAGCAATGTTTCGAAAACGAGTAAAAGAAGGTAAGCAGAATAGAGCCAAATCATCCAAGCCATCATAGAGTGAGGCAGATTTGGACGTGTAATTACTTCGTAGGCACGCCACATATGACCTAAGTCTAACCAAATTGATAATAACGCACAAATTAAAGTGACCAATGCCGTAATAAGAGCAAGTTTACCCACTTTTTCAAACAATTCTATCTTAAATACATAAACAAGAGAAGACAATAAAAAAGCCCCTGCCGATAATCCGATAAAATAAATATACATCGCTACCCATAATCCCCATACAACCCTGTTTCCATAAGCTGCCAGTTCGTGGCCATACATTAATCTTTGGGCAACACCAACACTTCCGAGTATAAATGCCACAGCCCATAATACATAAAATATTTTTTTCATTTCTGTAATTTTTAATAGGTTACGTTAAATAAAACACCTTAGGTTGTGTTCCCATTTCTTCTTTAAGCCTAAATACGTTTAGCTTATTGACAATTTTTGTAATTACGGCATCAGGGTCATTTAAATCACCAAAGTAATTAGCGCCACCAATACATGTTGTTACACATTGAGGCAATAAACCTTGATCTAAGCGATGTGCGCAAAAAGTACATTTTCTTACATTTCCCACAGGAGATGAATGTTTGTCTGGACGTTCCCAAATTTTTCCATATTCAAATGAAGGTCGGTTATCATATTCGGCCAGTCGTGGCAATCCTTCTGAATATTTTTCACCGTAATCAAACATACGATGTTCATAAGGGCAAGCCGTCATACAATATCTACATCCTATGCATGCTTTATAATCTATGACCACAATGCCATCTTCCCGTTTCCAGGTTGCGCTTACCGGACAAACGTCCACACAAGGCGGTTCATCACATTGCATACAAGGTTTTGGAAGGTTGCGTTTTGTTACATTTGGATAAGTGCCTATTTCTTCTTTAATAACAGGTCTGTAAACAATACCTGGAGGAAGGGCATTTTCAGAAATACAAGCCACAGTGCAAGCATTGCAACCAATACATTTTCGCAAATCAATGGCCATTCCCCAACGGCGTTCTTTCATAGGTTTCTTTAAGGCGCGTCTTAAATCATCCTGCATTTTAAGTTTTATATTTTCAAAATCACCACCGAGCAAATCTTCTAATTTCCCTTCAAAATTTTTAATTTCAACACCTTCTTCATTATTTAGCAATAACTTTGAGGCGCTAGAAACTAAGGGACTCAGAACAGCTCCGGCGACAACTCCCATTCCCAGTTTGGATAAGAAGTCTCTACGGGCATTCGTTTTTTCTTCCATAATAAATATATTTATAATTTAAATTCTGCATTTAAAAACACGAGTGATTTTGTATCTAATGTTGAATTATCAGAGCTAAATCCTTGATAATTTAATGAAAATTTCAATCCTTTAACAGGAGTGACTTGAAGCCCAAAAATATATTGAGAGCCATCTTTGTCATAATTCCAGTTTTGAGTTTGACCTGCTAGGGTATTAGAGCTAAGTTGATCAAAACGACCAAAGACTTCAACTTTTTTATTGATTACATAAGTTGAATAAAATGAAAACCCATCTAAATCTTTACCAGCTGCTGGGCTAGCATATTTGGTAGCGTTTTGTTGTAAGTTATATTCGGCTGCAAATTTCCAATCGGTAGTTTTATAGCCCACAAAGTAGCTATAAGAGGTAATGTCTTTGCCTCCCGTTGTTGGTTGGTTGTCTAAATATATTTTAGTAATTAAACCTTTAACGGGGGTAAAAATTAAACTTCCGCCCACTTTTTGATTTCCGTCTGTATCTTGTATTTTTTGGTAACCTTCACCATTAATAATTAATACGTTTGCCTTTAAGTTTTTAGAAAAGCTAAATTCGGCATTTACACCCAAATCAGCACTTGAGCCAAAGCCATATTCATCGGCAAACGCTTTAAAAATGTATCGATACCCCCAAAAATTTTCTTGGTCATTAAATTGTCTTAATCCAATTAAGCCCATACTTAGTTTTACACCGCCTGAAACTTTCCAATCTAATTGAGCGGCTTTTAAAAAAGCAGTATAGGCGCTACCGCTTGCATTATTTCCTACATCAAAAGTTATTTTTGTAGAGATATCTTTGCTCAAATCATATTTATAGCCAAAATAAGAACGTTTTAATTCGAAAGCGCTTGTTTTTGTGGCATTAGGAGTTAAATCGGCGTGATAGTTCCAAAAAACCTTGAATTGTATTTCTCCGCTTGGTTTAAATGTGTTTTGAGTTTCTTGTGTGTAGCCCAAGCTTGTTATGGCTACTAATAAAACAATAACTAAAATAATTTTTTTCATTTGATTTAATATTTATTTATAGAATTTTGGTTTGATTTAATAAAATCATAATTCATTAGAGCAATTCAATTGCCAAAAATTAGAATAGCTGATTTTATTAGAATTGTTTTTTTTGCAGATACTGTACTCCAATTGTTTAGTAAATTTTTATTTTTTAAATATTAAATTTGAGCCTTCACGCCAAACACAAAAAACCACGGAATTACGTTTATATTGACGTAATTCCGTGGTTTTTATTAGGTAAATTTTAAAAAAGGGTAATCCTAATAGCTAAAGTAAGTTGTGCTTTTCCATTTTTGTTCTTAAAGTTGAAGGAGGTAAACCCAATAATTCGGCTGCTTTGGTTTTATTTTGAGCACATTTTTCTAATGCGTTTTTAATTACAGAAATTTCGACTTTTTTTAAAGTGTCTTCGAGTGACTTATTTAAATCTGTATCTAAATTTTTTGTAGGATTTTTGATACTTTCAGGAATGTGTTTGGTGTCAATACAGGAATCATTAGCCGATAAAATGACCATGCGTTCGGCAATATTTTTTAATTCCCTTATGTTTCCTGGCCATTGGTGGTTTTCAAGAATTTTAAAAACGTCTGGCTTAATCTCCATTTTTTTAGTCAGGCTGTATTTGTTGACATAAAATTCAAATATTGTTTTAATATCATTTTTTCTATCCCGTAAAGGCAATAATTTTATAGGAAAAATATTTAATCTATAAAACAAGTCTTCCCTAAATTTGCCATCTTCAACCATTTGACGGAGATTTTTCTTAGTAGAAGCAATTAACCTTATATTAATTTTTTGAGTCAGCGCACTTCCTACTTTTTCTATTTCGCCCTCTTGAAGCACTCTTAACAGTTTTACTTGTAAATCAATGGGAAGGTCATCAATATCATCTAAATATAAAGTACCGCCGTCGGCCAATTCAAATCGCCCTTTTTTATCTTGGTCTGCACCTGTAAATGCGCCTTTAACATGACCAAAAAGCTCGCTTTCAAAAATTTCTCTTGAAAGTATGGCGCAGCTCACTTTAATAAAAGGTTTTGTTTTTCTATAACTGTTGTAATGTATAATATTGGTAATGTGTTCTTTACCAGTTCCTGTTTCACCAATAATTAATACGGTCGAATCGGTATCTGCTACTAAATTAATAAGGTTAAACAGTTCTTTATTTGTTTCTATTTCACCAATATAAGTTGAATAATCATACTTTGAAACGAGCGTTGTCCTGAGAATTTTATTTTCTAACTTTACCGATTGCAATTCGTCAATTCGCTCTATGAGAAATAGTATTTCGTCTTTTAAAAATGGTTTAACCAAATAATCATAAGCGCCCATTTTCATGGTTTTAACAGCGGTTTCAATACTGGCATGGGCGGTCATGATGATAACGGCAATTTCAGGGTTGACCAACTTTATTTTATCCAGCAATTCAATACCTGTCATTTCGGGCATTTTGATATCTGTAATAACAATATCAGGTTCAAATTCTTTTAATGAAACCAATGCGGCCATTGCCGAGGCACATTCTAAAACTTTATAACCGGCATCTCTCAAATCGTCGGCGATGGTGATTCGCAAAATACGTTCATCATCCACAACCATTATTCTTTTTTCTTTTAACATCCTTCCTAAATTTATTTAAGTGATAAAAAGACGCTGAAAGTCATTCCTTCTGTTTCGTTGATTTTGACTTCAATTTTACCTCTGTGCTCTTTTATAATGTTAAAGCTAACCGACAATCCCAAACCAGTGCCCTGTTTTACTTTTTTTTCGGTAAAAAACGGGTCAAAAATTGATTTTAATTTTGAAGCTTCTATGCCAATACCATTGTCTTTAAGTTCCAATACCATAGATGAGTCTTGTAAAAAAAGATTTATGTTAAGTTGCCCGTTAAAATCGGGATTGTCCATCTTTTTTTCATTAATGGCGTCAATGCTGTTGAGCAATAAATTTAAAACAACCTGCTCAATGTGGTTTTGACTTCCAAAGCACCTATTTTTGCCAATATCATAATTTTTAATTACCGTAATTCTCGATTTTTCTAATTGAAAAGAAGTTAATAGCAATACATTTTCAACAACCGCTATCAAATTAAAGTCATGGAATTCCATTTTTGGTATTCGTGTAAAGTTCAATAAATTGCCAACTACTTTTTCAATTTTCAAAACGGCCTCTTGCATCATTTCTAAATAAGTTATGTTTTGCTTTAAGTTTTCAGGATTTTCGGACAGTCGTCTCATACAATTCTTTATTCCTGCTATTGGATTGTTTATTTCATGTGCTAAACCTGCTGATAAAGTTCCAATTGCAGCAATTTTTTCGGATTGCATAAGGCTTTTTTGAGCAATTTGAATCTCTTCATAGGCTTTTTGTAAACGATTAACCATGTTATCAAAAGTAAGATAGAGGTCATCAATTTCGTCATAAACTTTTAAACTTTTATTCCATTTAATAAGTAAATCGGGGTTTTTTTTATTTAGCGGATTGGTTTTAAAATCTTGCAAATTTAGACTTTTAGCTACTTGACTTAAAATTTTAATAGGTTTGGTTATGACATAACTGAAAATAAATGCCCCAATGATTCCAGATATTAAAAACAAAATAACCAAGGATAAAAAAAAACTTTTTGCTACATTAATAGTTTTAACATAGGTTTCATTATAAACACCAACCCTGACCATTCCTACCAACCCATCCATTATTGGAACTGAAATATCTTTTATGCTTTTGGGGGTGCTGTCTTGGTATTTAAGTTCAATAATTTTAAATTTTTCAGGTTTTTTTAAATTTATGAGATTTGGGGGAACCTTATTTTCAAAAGTATGTGCCAATACATGATTATTGGCATCTAATATAAAGGAGTAGGCAATATTTTTATCGTTTTGCTTTACATCTGAGACAATTTTATTTAATGTGGCAAGGTCGTTATAAAGAATTGGCTCAACACTTCTATCTGCTATGTTTTTAGCCATTACAAAACCTTGGTTTGACAATTCGTTTTCAAATAAATCACTTACATATGTAGATAAAAAATATAAATTGATAAAGCCAAAAGCAGACACTATTATAACAATGGCTATGGTAAATTTCCAAAATAATGGCAAGGTGATTCCTCTTTTCATTCCTTTAGCGTTTTATTCATAAGTCTAATGCTGTTGTAATTTGAATCATAGCCAATTGCAAATCCGTCGATTAAAAGTTTATTCAAAATTTTTATTCCTACAGAGTCCTTGTCGATGTTTAAAAAAAAGTTTCGCAATTTAGTTTCAACATTTTTATCTAATTCATTAGGTATTACGAGTGGCGGTATTCCAAAATCTGCTGAACTGTCAATTATTGTTAAGTACTTAATTTTTTCAGGATAAAAAACTTTATTGTAATTGTAGATTAAAGCGTCAACACTCGCACCATCAACAATTCCTTTTGCCACAAGTTGCATTGAAATGTCGTGTCCGTAAGAATAGATTGTTTTTGAAAAATATTTTTCTGGGGTTTTGCTCATTTTTTTTAAAAGGTATTTTGTATATAAAGTACCCGAATTAGACAAAGGATCGGTAAATGCAAACCGCTTATATTCTAAATCGGATAACTTTTTAATGCCACTTTCGCTGTTTACAATAATGTAGCTTTTGTAATATGGTTTTTTATTATTTAAGGGGACTACTAGTATTTTAGCATGACCCTTTAAGTTGTCTTCAATGTATGCTCCCGAGCAAATTAGTGCTAAATCAACTTTATTTTGAATGAGTAAATCATTGACTTCTTGATAACTTTTGCGTTGAATAAATTCAATGTCATATCTAAGTTTTTTAGACATATATTGAAATAATTCCTGATAAATAACACGAGTTTCTATGGGCGAAAGCATCGATGAAACCACAACTCGAATGGTTAAAAGCGTTTCATCTTTATTTAGATTTTGTTCTAAATTGTTATTATTTATTGCTACAGAAACAACTTTTTGGTCATTATTTTTATCAGATAAGCATCCGTAAAACAAACACATACAAATACTTAATGTACAAAATTTAAAATATAGCCCTATTGTCTTTTTAATAGTTATGACCATTTGTTAAAAACGTTTCCAATTAACCTAAGGCAAATTTAGTTTAAATATGATTGTTTAAATATGATATAATTCATTTTATTAATAAAGGATAGGGTTTTAACCTTAATTTTAAAATTGCATTAAATTCCATTAGTAATTTTTTGTATAAGTTAATCCTCATCCACAAAAGGTAAAAATAAGGTGGTTAACTGAACCCTATATTTTAATTCTATCGTTAAAATAAACGGCATCTAAAAATCTAAAACCTCAATTTGATTGCGCGATAATTTTATTTTCCCTTGGTGTTCGAGTTGTTTTAAGAGTCTCGAAACCACCACGCGTGAGGTGTTTAATTCCTGAGATATTTCAAGATGTGTGGTATTTAATGACGTGTTGCGCATAATTTGAACCTTATCGGTAAGATGCTTATAAAGGCGTTCATCCATATTCATAAATGCCAGTGTATCTATTGCTTCAATCATTTCGTTAAGCCTGATGTTATAACTGTCAATTACAAATTCACGCCAGGTTTTGAATTTTGAAAGCCATTCATCAAGTTTTCCTATGGGTAAAAAAATGACCTCCGAATCTATTTCAGCAATGCCTCTAACCAGACTTTTTTTACGCCGTAGGCAGGTGTTAAAAGAAATGGCACAGGTGTCGCCGCGTTCTAAAAAATAGAGCGATAATTCTTCACCCTGGGCATTTTCGCGCACAATTTTTATTGCCCCATTCAATAAAAGTGGAATATCGGTAATTACTTGGTTGATATCTATCAGCATCTCGCCCTTTTTAATCAGCTTATAAGTGCCGTATTTTACTATTTCTTCAATCAATTCGGGTTCAAAAATTTCGCGGTAATAATCGTGCAGTTTTTCTCTCATCACTTTAAGTTTAATTGTGATTTTATAAAAGTATAAATTTTATCGGTAGCGCCAATATTTTTTAGGATATAGGTTTTTGACAAAGCTCCCTTTCGGGGAATGGTTTCGGCGTTATCAATCAGGTTTAAGTAGGCTGTGTTAAATGCCTTTTTATCGGCTATCGTTGTGCATGCACCTAGCTGAATTAGCGCTTTAGCTTCATTAAACTTTTCATAATTTGGACCGATAATGATAGGCAAACCATAAGACGCGGGTTCTAAAATGTTGTGAATGCCACTTTTATTAAAGCCACCACCCACATAAGCTATTGTGGCATAACCGTAAACAGAAGTGAGCAAGCCAATAGAATCAATTACTAACACCTGCGCTTGCGAATCTTTTTTGGGATCCGAATAACAGCAACTGGTTTTTTGGCAAGAATTTATCAATTGCTTGATGCCTGCTTCTTTAATGTTGTGTGGTGCGAGTATGAATTTTTCCTTATCCGATGCAAAATTATTGATATAGTTCATTAAAATTTCCTCATCTTCGGGCCAGGTACTTCCGGCCACTAAGGTTATTTTATCTTTTGTAAAAGCCGCAATAAAATCGAGTTTTTTTGCTTGTTTGGTAATGCTAAAAACGCGGTCAAAACGCGTATCGCCACTAAGGCTCACCGCGGTAATTCCGATATTGTTTAACAAATCTTTCGAAAGCTGGTTTTGAACAAAAAAATGATTAAAACTTTGAAGCGAATTTCGGTAAAAGCCACCATAAGCCTTAAAAAATAACTGGTTGTTTCTAAAGATTCCAGAAACTAATATCGTCGGAATTTGGTTTTGTTTTAAAGCCTTTAAAAAGTTAGGCCAAAATTCGTATTTTATAAAAATTGCCAGCTTTATATTGAGGCTTGCAATAAATTTTTGAGCATTTTTTGGGGTGTCAAATGGCAAATAGCTCACACAATCGGCAAGGGGATAATTTTTGCGCACTTCATATCCCGAGGGAGAAAAAAAAGTAACCAAAATTTTATAGTTTGGATGGTGCGCTTTTAACTTTTCAATAATGGGAATGCCTTGCTCAAACTCACCTAGCGAGGCACTATGAAACCAGATTACTTCATCTTTAGGTGCTAATTTTGCCGCAAGGGTGCTAAAAATAGCGTTCCTTCCTTTAACAAAAATGCTAAGCTTTTTATTAAAAAGCGCTACAAACCGAATACCGCCAATAACGCTATAAACTATAATGTTGTAAAGTAGGTTCATAAATGGTTGCTAAAATACGGATTTAACGCTGTTACACCCAAATATTTATTAAATTTGTCGCATCTTAAAAATCAATTCATGAAAAAATTACAAATGGTTGACTTGCATAGTCAATACCAAAAAATAAAACCAGAAATAGATAAAGCCCTCTTTGATGTTTTAGAAACTTCAGCTTATATAAACGGACCTGCCGTTAAAGAATTTCAAACCAATTTAGAAACCTATTTAGGCGTTAAACACGTCATTCCGTGCGCCAACGGAACCGATGCACTTCAAATTGCGATGATGGGTTTAGGTCTTGAACAAGGCGATGAGGTGATTACAGCCGATTTTACCTTTGCCGCAACCGTTGAAGTAATTGCCCTTTTAAAACTTACCCCTGTTTTGGTTGATGTAGAAGCCGATACTTTTAATATGGATATTGAAGCTTTAAAAAAAGCCATTACCCCAAAAACCAAAGCCATTGTTCCCGTACATTTATTCGGACAATGTGCCAATATGGAAGCCATTTTAAAAATTGCCAAAGCCCACAATTTATATGTCATTGAAGATAATGCCCAGGCTATTGGCGCTGATTATACCTTTTCGGATGGCACAGTCAAAAAGTCGGGTACAATGGGAATTGTTGGCACAACCTCATTTTTTCCTTCTAAAAACCTTGGATGCTATGGCGATGGTGGCGCTATTTTTACTGATGATGATGCCCTTGCCAATAAATTGGTAGGCATTGTCAATCACGGAATGTACACGCGCTATTATCACGATGTTGTTGGTGTAAATTCGCGTTTAGACAGCATTCAAGCAGCTATTTTAAATGTTAAATTACCCCATTTAAACAATTACTGCAATGCGCGCAGAGTAGCCGCCCGATTTTATAATGAAGCCTTTAAAAATCAAAAAAATATTATAACGCCAAGTACCCTAAAAACCTGTAATTCCATTTGCGATACTTGTAATTGCCATGTTTTTCACCAATATACCATAAGAGTTAAAGATGTTGACCGAAATGCTTTGCACCAATTCTTGCTAGATGCCGGAATTCCTTGCGCTATTTACTATCCCGTTCCTTTGCATCTGCAAAAAGCTTACGCCGATAAGCGTTATAATGAAGCCGATTTTAAGATTACCAATCAATTGGTACAAGAAGTCTTATCATTGCCTATGCATACCGAACTCGACAATGCGCAATTAACTTTTATCACCTCTAAAGTGATAGAATTTATATCTAAAAACTAAAATTTAATGCATACTATATTAGTTACAGGCGGCTTGGGATTTATTGGTGCTCATACCACGGTAGCCCTACAAGAACAGGGATTTGAAGTGATAATTATCGATAATTTATCAAATACGCGCCTGTCTGTTTTAGATGGCATTACCGCCATTTCGGGCAAAAAACCTATCTTTTATAAAATTGATTTAAAAGAAAAAGGAAGTATTTCTCAAGTTTTTAAAGCTCATAAAATTGCTGGGGTTATACATTTTGCCGCCTCAAAAGCAGTGAACGAAAGTGTTGAAAATCCACTGTTATATTACCAAAACAACTTGACGAGCTTGGTAAACTTGCTCCAAGTAATGTTAGAAAATGATTGTCAAAATATCATTTTTAGCTCTTCGTGTACCGTTTACGGTCAAGCCGATACCTTGCCAATAAATGAAGATGCTCCAATAAAACCTGCCGAATCGCCTTATGGTAATACCAAGCAAATTGGTGAGGAAATTTTGCTAGATACCACTAAAGCTAGCGTTTTAAAAGCCATCGCCTTGCGCTATTTCAACCCGATTGGCGCACATCACAGCGCTTTAATAGGTGAATTACCCTTGGGAGTGCCTCAAAATTTAATTCCCTTTGTTACCCAAACGGCCGCCGGCATCCGCCCCCTATTAAGTATTTTTGGAGCCGATTATCCAACCATTGATGGCACGGCCGTTAGAGATTATATTCATGTAGTTGATTTGGCTAATGCACACGTAAAAGCCGTTGCCCGTTTACTAGATAAAAAACAAATAGATGCCTTTGAAGTCTTTAATGTGGGTACCGGCAAAGGCACTTCGGTTTTACAAGTCATCAAAACCTTTGAAAAAGTTAACCACCTTAAACTGAATTATAAAATTGTGGGACGACGTGCCGGCGATATTACTGCCGCTTATGCCGATACTACAAAAGCAAATACTATTTTGGGCTGGAGTGCCACACAAAGCCTTGAAGACGCCTTGATTTCGGCTTGGAAATGGCAAAAAAAACTTCAAAGTTCAAAATAACAACTGTCAAAATTAAATGTTTAAAGGATCATGTTCAATAGCTGAATGCCAATAATTCATAATTTAAAAATTTAAAAACCAAAATCTTATGAAAAAAAATATCTTAATTACCGGAGGTGCTGGATTTATTGGCTCGCATGTGGTACGTTTGTTCGTAAACAAGTACCCAAATTATCATATTTTTAATTTAGACGCACTCACTTATGCCGGCAACCTTGAAAACATCAAAGACGTTGAAAATGCCCCCAACTACACATTTTTGAAGGCTGATATTAAAGCAATTTCAACCATAAATACACTTTTTAAAACCCACCAATTTGATGCTGTGATCCATTTGGCAGCCGAAAGTCACGTTGACCGTTCAATTGTAAATCCGAATGCATTTATAGAAACCAACGTGCTGGGAACCGCCAATTTGTTAAATGCTTTTCGAAATATTTGGCATGACAATTACGGCGATAAATTGTTTTATCACGTTTCAACGGATGAGGTTTATGGCTCTCTAGGCAAAACCGGTTTGTTTAAAGAAACCACTGCCTATGATCCACAATCACCTTACGCCGCCTCAAAAGCTTCTTCCGATCATTTGGTGCGGTCGTTTGGAAATACTTATAATTTACCTTTTATAATTAGCAATTGCTCTAATAATTACGGCGCTAATCAGTTTCCCGAAAAGTTGATTCCGCTTTTTATCAATAACATCCAAAATGGAAAGGCACTTCCCGTTTATGGTGATGGTCAATACACGCGCGACTGGCTTTTTGTGGATGATCACGCGCGGGCCATCGACACCATTTTTCACCGCGCAAAGCTAGGTGAAACCTACAATATTGGCGGTTTTAACGAATGGGCAAATTTAGATTTAATCAAACTTTTATGTGTGCTGATGGATGAAAAATTGCAAAAACCAAAAGGAACTTCGGCAAAACTCATTACTTATGTTAAAGACCGCGCTGGCCATGATCGCCGTTATGCCATTGACGCTACTAAGCTGAATAAAGAATTGGGTTGGTATCCTTCGGTAAACTTTGAAGAAGGCTTGTCTAAAACCATCGACTGGTATTTAGAAAATAAGGTTTGGCTAAAAAATGTAACTTCTGGTGCTTACCAAGATTATTATCAAAAAATGTATCAATCAAACATTTAAAGCGCTATAAACTTGGCGGATAAAGCTTAAGGCAGTTAAAAAAACCATTGATCAAAATCAATTTTTGAGCCAAAGGTTTTTTTAAAATTGGGGCTTCCTGAAAATATATAAAAGTACTAATTATCAAATAATTTGATTTTTTTATTTGTATAAAAGCAAAGAATTCCTCATCTTTTTGACTAAAAATTTACACTTATACTCAATTAGATACCCAAAAATCAGTTAGATATTTTTAAATTCAAAACAGAATTTGACCCGAATCAAAGCGAACAGATAAACTCCTTAAGTAAAACTATTAAAGTTGTGAATAACGCAAATTGAATCCCAATAATAGATGGGTAAAAATGGCGAAAATCTTTAAATGAAATAATTTTGCAATAATTTTTTGAGAGAACTTTAGCGCGCAAAGGGCGTTGCTGCCCGCGTCGTTATTGGCACTTTGATTAACAAACCTATTGAATTAAAAGATGATAGAGACTTCCAATGAAGCCATCAAAGAAAATCAGAATAGGCAGTTTTTTATTGGTTTTGACCATTATAGCTAAAAACCAGTGTTTGACAAAAACTTTTTTTGCACATTCGAAAACGATTAGGAAATACGGATTTTGATAATTGGTTCAAACGGATGCGATTTATAATAATCGGAAAAACTGCAAATTTTTAAAAGATAATACTATAAGGCTCACAGGCAGGCCATTGGACAGAAAACCAAATAAGGTTTAAACCGTTATCAAAAGGAAAAATTAAGAAATGCCGAGGCGAACGAAATCACATAGAAGGTAAGTTTGGAAAAGGAAAAAAATACAAACTCAATAACATTATGGCAAAATTAGCAAACGCCGGTGCGTCTTAAATTGCTGCAATTATATTTGTAATGAAAATCATAAAGTTGGCTAAGGATTATTTATTTGCCTTTTTCTATGAGCTATTTTTAATGAATTTTATAGCAATAAATTTTGTTAAACCAAAATCAAACTTAATACATTTTAAGTTTTAAAAAATCTTTTTTCATCAAAACCTATTTATTAGTCATTCAATAACTTAACATTTAAAGTTTCATAAAAATAGCATTTATTTTGTCAATTCAATATAAAATATTACATTTGTCAACCATTTGGTTAAACTAAATAGTTAACGTATGACATCAGAAAAACAAAGCACTCCCGAAAACAACATTTTAAATGCGGCAAAAGAAATATTTCAAAAGAAAGGAATGGCGGCTGCACGAATGCAGGAAATTGCCGATGAAGCCGGCATCAATAAAGCGATGTTGCATTATTATTACCGAAGTAAAGAATTGCTTTTTGAAGCCGTTTTTAAGAGTGCCTTTTCAATGATAGCGCCTCAGTTAAATGAAATTATGAATGCTGACACCACCATTTTTGAAAAAATTAAAAACTTCAGCAGTAATTATATAGCCTTTGTGATTAAACATCCTTACCTCCCAAATTTTATCATTCAGGAATTGAACCGGAATCCCGAGTTTGTAAAAAATTTAATAGCCGATAAGAATTTCCCCAACATTTCTAAATTCAAACAACAGGTAAATGAAAAAGTTGCAGAAGGCGCTATTAGGTCAATAACAGCCGAACAACTATTTATTAACATTATGTCGCTAAATATTTTTCCGTTTATTGGCGCACCATTATTAAAAGGATTTTTGAATTTTGATGATGAAGCCTATAAAAAATTACTAGATAAAAGAAAAACCGAAGTTGCTGACTTTATTATCAACGCCATTAAACTATAAAAAATGAAAAGAATTAGTGTAATTATGCTAATGTTTATCGCACTAAACATTTTTTCACAGGAAAAACTGAGTTTGGAGCAGTGTTATACACTGGCAGAAAAAAACTATCCGTTGGCCAAACAAAACGATTTATTATTGAAGCAAAACACAATAGATTTAGAGATTATTAACATAGAGAAACTGCCAAAACTGGACTTTTTGGTGCAGGCAAGTTATCAATCGGATGTAACGTCTTTGCCATTTTCAATTCCCGTAACAACCGTAGAACCGCCAAACAAAGACCAGTATAAAGCCACCGTTTCTATAAATCAATTGATATACGATGGCGGATTCATCAATGCTTCCTTAACAGAAAAATCAACTTCCCTAAAAACACAACAAAAACAGGTTGAAGTAAATTTATACCGACTGAAAGAACAAGTCAATCAATTTTATTTTTCAATCTTGTTATTACAGGAGAAAAGTGCATTGTTGCTTGCTAAAAAAAAACAATTGGAAACCACGCTTAATGAGGTAAAAGCAGGCATCAAATTTGGGGTGTTGCTACCCAATTCCGACAGTATTTTGCAAGCTGAATTACTCAAAATTGACCAGCAACTTATGGAAGTTGGTTTGAATAAAACCAGTTTAATGACAACACTTTATATGCTGATTGGCATTCCTGTTTCCCAAAATATTATATTCGATAATCCTGAAATTAACACAAAACTTAACCATGAAATTGAACGACCTGAATTGGAATTGTTTCAACTTCAAAAAGAAAATATTGATGCTTCTGAACAATTAATCGACAAAAAAAATTCACCAAAATTATCAGGATTTGCCACAGGCGGCTACGGAAATCCGGGCTTGAATATGCTGGACAACTCTTTTCAAACCTATTATATCGCCGGAATTAAGCTGAACTGGAATGTGTTCGACTGGAATTCAACCAAAAAACAACGTCAATCGTTGCAGGTAAACAAAGAAATTATAGACAGCGAACAAGAAGTTTTTGAGCTGAATACTGCGATGGAATTAACGCAACAGCAATCGGAAATAAACAAAATCTCGACTTTTATTGCGTCGGATGAAGAAATTATTGCGTTGAGAAAGAAAATTTTAGAAACTTCCCGTTCTCAGTTAAAAAATGGCGTTATCACGTCTTCGGCTTTTGTTACGGAATTGACCAATTTATTTGAGGCCGAAAATAACTTAAGCACACATCGCATTCAATTGCAGTTTGCAAAAGCAAATTATAACACAACGAAAGGTTTTTAAGTCAAAAGTTTAAAGTCGAAAAATATATATAATATTAAATCAACACAAATGAAACTTACTAAAATAATCATCGGTTTGCTCCTATTTGGAAACCTGCTTGTTGCCTGTAAAAACAACGAAAAAGCCGACGGATACGGAAATTTTGAATCTACAGAAATAACCGTTTCTGCTGAAAATAGCGGAAAATTGTTACAATTCAATGTTGAAGAAGGCCAAATTTTAAAAAAAAACGCTTTTGTTGGATTTATTGACACCATTCCGCTAAGCCTAAAAAGAGATCAGTTGCTGGCTTCCAAAGCCATTGTTTATTCAAAATCGGGCAGCGTGCTTTCACAGATTAATGTGCTGAACGCCCAATTAAAAACCGCGACCATCAACAAAAACAGGATTGAAAATTTAATACGTGAAAATGCAGGAACCCAAAAACAATTGGACGATATCAATGGCGAAATTAACGTAATCCAAAAACAAATCAAAAGCGTCGAAAGCCAGAATTCACCCGTAATAAACGAAATAGAAAGCCTTGATATACAACTAAAACAAGTGGAAGATTTACTTCAAAAAAGTAACATTATAAATCCGGTCAACGGCACGGTATTATCAAAATATGCAGAAGTAAATGAACTGACTTCCTTTGGAAAACCACTGTATAAAATTGCCGATTTAAGCACCATGGAATTGCGTGTTTATGTAAGTGAAACCCAACTTTCAAACATCAAGATCGGACATGAAGTTACGGTCAAAATAGACGCAGGAGCTATGATGAAAGAATTTAAGGGAAATATCATCTGGATTGCTTCTGAAGCCGAATTTACCCCTAAAATTATACAAACCAAAGAAGAACGGGTCAATTTGGTGTATGCAGTAAAAGTGGCCGTAAAAAACGACGGAAGTTTAAAAATAGGCATGCCAGCCGAAATGTGGATAAAAACCAGTTAATAATTAACACCTATAAACAAATGAAAAGCAAAATTTTTGCAGTCACATTGGCTGTATTTACCGCAAGTTGCAATCAAGCCAAACAAACAGATTCCACGGTCACTAAAACACAAATCATAACTGAAAATAACCAACAAGCTAATGAGGGTTATGAACTAATGAAAACCAATTGTTATGTGTGCCACAATCCAAAAGCGGCATCGCATGATGACCTTATTGCGCCACCTTTTAAAGCAGTTAAAAGGCAATATGCAAACGCTTATAATACCAAAACCGATTTTGTAAACGCCATTGTAAACTGGGTTCAAAACCCCGTAGAAGAGAAAGCTTTGATGCGAGGGGCCGTCAACAAATTTAAGGTGATGCCTAAGTTGCCATTGCCTAAACAAAATTTAGAAAAAATTGCAGCCTATATCTATGAAAATGACGTAGAAGAACCTGTATGGTTGCAAGTGCAAATGAAAGAAATGCAAGGAAAAGGAATGGGGAAAAAAACAGGAAAAATGGACAAAAACTAAATAAACCAAGTATGAAAAAATGTATAAAATAGCCGCAATACTTGCCTTACTTATAGGCGGAATATCAGTTATTTCCGGCTCAAAAGTGCTGTTGGGAATTGACGTAAAAGATTATGCAGTTCTCAATTGGCTGGTCATTTACAACGTCATATTTGGCGCTATTTCAATTTTGGCGGCATACTTTATATGGAAAAACAAATCACTTGTCAAAAATGCTGTTGTGTTTATTCTTGCGTCACACACTTTTGTCGCCATTTATTTATACTTTTTTAGTGAATCCGTGGCTTTGCAAAGCATAAAAGCCATGAGTTTTAGAATCAGTATTTGGATTTTAATCTATCTTTTAACCTTTAAAAAATTTAACAAACAACCCTTTAATATAACAAAATGAAAAAAATAAGCATTTTATCAGTAGCCATTATGACAAGCATTTTGGTTGTTTCATGCAACAATGATAAAAACAAAAAACAAGAAATCGCCAAACCTGTTCAAACAGCTGAAGAATCTCACGAAAGTGAAACGGTTTTACAATTAAATAACGGGGATTTATGGATGGCGAATGCTGAAACTACCGAAGGAATCCAAAATATGAGTCAGTTAGTGACCAATTTCACCGATACAGAAAATACGGAAGCCTATCGGGAACTTAAAACAACATTGGAAGCCGAATTTGGCACCATCATCTCCAAATGTACCATGACTGGTGAATCACACGACCAACTGCACAATTACCTTCTGCCAATGAAACCGTTATTTAAAGATTTGGCGGCTGAAGATTTAGCCACAAGAAAATCTGGCCTGGAAAAACTGGCCAAACATTTGTCGGAATATTCAGCCTATTTCAAATAAAATAAAATTCTAAAAATGAGCATTTCCGTAAAAAATATCAGCAAATCATTCAAAACAGTGAATGCCGTAGATGATGTTTCTTTTGAAGTAAAAGAAGGGGAATTGTTCGGATTGATTGGTCCTGATGGCGCCGGGAAAACGACCATTTTCAGAATCTTGACCACCTTGCTTTTCGCCGATAAAGGCACAGCAACCGTTGCTGGTTTTGATGTTGTTGACGATTTTAAAGAAATTAGAAATCATGTGGGTTATATGCCCGGAAAATTTTCGTTGTACCAGGATTTAACAGTAGAAGAGAATTTAACTTTTTTCGCAACCATATTTGGAACAACCATTGAAGAAAATTATGAGTTGATTAAGGATATTTATGTTCAAATTGAGCCTTTTAAAAATCGTCGGGCTGGAGCGCTTTCAGGCGGAATGAAACAAAAATTGGCTTTGAGCTGCGCCTTAATCCACAAACCTAAAGTGTTGTTTTTAGATGAGCCAACCACCGGCGTTGACCCCGTTTCAAGAAAAGAATTTTGGGAAATGCTGAAACGGCTGCAACAAAAAGGCATAACCATTTTGGTTTCAACGCCCTATATGGATGAAGCCGCACTGTGCGACAGAATCGCTTTAATTCAGCACGGAAAAATATTACAAATAGATGACCCAAAAGAAATTGTAAAACATTTTCCAACAACAATCTATGATATAAAAGCCGCTAATATATATAAACTGCTATTAGCTTTAAAAGAGTACAAACATAGTTATAGCGTTTATCCTTTTGGTGAATTTGTGCATTATACGGATAAGCGGGAAGATTTTAATCCGCAGGAATTGCAACAATATTTAGAAGCCAACAACCATCAAAACATTAAAATTGAAATCACCAAAACCACCATTGAAGACACTTTTATGGAATTGGCAAAATAGACAGCGCGAATGAAAAATAACAACGTCATAGAAGTTGAAAACCTGACCAAAAAATTTGGCGATTTCATCGCGGTAAACGCCATCACTTTTGAAGTAAAAAAAGGTGAAATATTCGGTTTTCTTGGTGCAAATGGCGCAGGAAAAACCACCGCCATGAAAATGCTGATTGGCATTTCAAAGCCTACTTCCGGAAGCGCAAAAGTAGCTGGCTTTGACGTTTTTACGAATACTGAGGACATTAAAAAAAATATTGGCTATATGAGCCAGAAATTTGCTTTATATGACGATTTAACGGTAAAAGAGAATATCACTTTTTTTGGCGGAATTTACGGTTTGTCCCGCAAGAAAATTGAAGAAAAAAGACAGTTGCTGGTAGAAGAATTAGGTTTACAAAACATCGTGAATGAACTGGTTGGCGCTTTGCCATTAGGCTGGAAACAGAAAATATCCTTTTCTGTAGCTTTATTGCACGAACCTAAAATTGTGTTTTTAGATGAGCCAACCGGCGGCGTTGATCCCATTACCCGACGCCAGTTTTGGGAAATGATTTATAAAGCGTCCAACAACGGAACCACCGTTTTTGTGACCACCCATTATATGGATGAAGCTGAATACTGTGATCGTGTTTCCATTATGGTCGAAGGCAAAATTGAAGCCTTAGACTCGCCAAAAAAATTAAAGGAAAAATACAATGCAGACAATATGAATGAGGTATTTTTAAAATTGGCACGAGGATGAAACGGTTTATTGGATTTGTAAAAAAAGAATTTTACCATATTTTTAGGGACAAACGGTCGCTGTTTATCCTTTTTGGGATGCCTATTGCCCAAATTTTACTCTTTGGTTTTGCCATCACCAATGAAATTAACAATGTTGACATTGCCATTTTCGACAAATCAAACGATGCCACTACGCAGGAAATCATTCATAAAATAGCAGCATCAAAATATTTCAGCATCAAACAGCATATCACAAATGAAGCCGAAATTGAAACGGTTTTTCAAAAAGGAAAAGTGCTTGCCGTACTTGTATTCGAAAAAGATTTCAAGAAAAATTTAACCAAAGAAAACTCGGCAAAAGTGTATATAATTACTGATGCTACCGACCCAAACACTGCAAATTCCATCACCAATTACATCAGCGCCATTATAGGAAGTTACCGTCAGGAAATCAACAAGAATGTGAATTTTGAATATCAAATTGAAACCAAATCGCGGATGGTTTACAACCCCGAGCTAAAAAGTGTTTTTATGTTCGTTCCCGGCGTAATGACCATTATTTTAATGTTGGTTTCGGCGATGATGACCTCAATTTCTATCACGCGTGAAAAAGAACTGGGCACGATGGAAATTTTATTGGTTTCGCCGTTAAAACCTTTTCAGGTAATTGTAGGGAAAGTGATTCCATACATTTTTTTATCTATCATTAACGCTATTGTCATTGTTTTGTTAAGCATTTTTATCTTTAAAATGCCAATTCAGGGAAGTTTGTTTTTGTTGGCTTTAGAGAGTGTTTTGTTTATCATTACCTCCTTATCGCTGGGGATTTTAATTTCAACGGTCTCGGCAACACAACAAACCGCAATGATGATTTCTCTAATGGGATTGATGTTGCCCACCATTTTATTGTCGGGTTTCATTTTTCCCATTGCCAGTATGCCGTTGCCATTACAGATCATCAGCAATATCATTCCCGCAAAATGGTTCATCATTATTTTAAAAGGAATAATGCTGAAAGGTGTTGGCCTCTATTTTATTTGGAAAGAAACCTTGATATTGGCTGGGATGACACTCTTTTTTATTGCCTTGAGCGTCAAAAAATATAAAATTAGGCTAGAATGAAAAAGTTTAAAGTTTAAAGTTTTTTTTTAATAATAAATCAAACGCACTTTCCAAAGGAAAAGCCTGTCCCGTTTTTAGAACGGGAGGTTGGGGATAGAAGAAAATATGAAAACAATTTTATACATCGTTCAAAAGGAATTCAGGCAAATTTTTAGAAATAAGGGGATGCTTCCCATTATTTTTGTGCTGCCCATTTTACAGTTGGTTATTTTGTCGAATGCAGCAACATTTGAAATCAAAAATATCAAATTCTCTTATGTTGATCACGATAAAACCTCGTTTTCTAGAGCATTGATCGAGAAATTCGATGCATCCACGTATTTTAATGTCATTGCAAATTTTCCTTCAAAAAAAGAAGCGAATGTCGCGATGGCTAAAGGGAAAGTTGATGTGATTTTAGAAATTCCCCGCTATTTTGAACGCGATTTATTGAAACAAAAAAATACAGGTATTTCGGTTGCCATCAATGCCATTGACGGTGCTGCGGCCGGCGTGGAGAATGTGTATATCAACCAGATTGTGCAGAATTTTAATAAAAAAGCCATAGTTGCCTTGTCTTCGCCCGCAGATATGGCAAACGCACCAAAGGATATTGTAACAATTCCTTCATTTTGGTACAACAAAACCTTAAACTACAAAACATTTATGGTTCCCGGGATATTGGTTTTGCTGGTTACGATGATTACCTTGTTTTTATCGGGAATGAATATTGTTCGCGAAAAGGAAATTGGCACCTTGGAGCAAATGAACGTAACGCCCATTAAAAAATACCAGTTTATCATCGGCAAACTCTTTCCGTTTTGGATATTGGGATTTGTTTTGCTGACTGTCGGTTTAACCATTGCAAAAGTGGTTTTTAATGTTCCCATAATCGGAAGCCTTGGGCTGATTTATTTTTATACCGCATTTTATCTTTTGGTGGTTTTGGGAATGGGATTGTTCATTTCCAATTTTACCGATACCCAGCAACAGGCAATGTTTATTTCCTGGTTTTTTGTGGTTATTTTTATTTTGATGAGCGGACTTTTTACGCCTATTGAAAGTATGCCAATGTGGGCGCAATATGTGACGGAGTTTAATCCGGTGAAATATTTTGTGCAGGTTACCCGAATGGTAATGCTAAAAGGTGCCGATTTTAATGATATTTTGCCCCAACTTACAAAAACCATTATTTATGCCGTTATTATGAATGGTTTGGCGGTTTGGAATTATAAAAAAACCAATTAGAAAAAAATAATGATTAAAAATAACATGGTTACTGTCATTACGGCAATTATTTTAATTGCATTTGCAATGCTTACGCTATTCTTAAGCAGTTCGGTTATTTTTGATTGGTTAGGCATACGCGCAAAAAAAGGCAATTATGTCTTACTGGTAGTTTGGGCGAATTTTATAAGCAGTGTCCTCTATCTGTTTGCTGCTTAGGGATTCATAAAATTAAAAACTTGGCCTTTCGAATTTCTAGTTGCCTCGGTTGTGATTTTAATAATAGGATTCCTTGGTTTATATGCCCATATTTTTGCTGGAGGACTTTATGAAACAAAAACCATTGGAGCCTTGTTGTTTAGAATTACCGCCACTTTAAAATTTTGCTAATTTTACTTGCCATAAAACATTAGTTCAAACAAGAAATTTAGCTTTAACAAAGGCTTTAACCACCTCCTATTATTATAATTGATTGGATTCTATGAGCAAGTTAAAAAATTGAACGCATTAAATAACCCTTAATAGCAAAGCTTTACTCAATTTCTATTACACTTTATTTTACACTTTGCAAAGGAACTGTAATGGTATAACAAGTTCCTTTGTTTGGAGCTGATTCAAGAGTGCTTTTACCGTTTAGCAATATTACACGGCGTTCTACATTTTTAAGTCCTGCACCCTTATTTTCGCGTTTCATTTTTTCAAAATCGATGCCCACGCCATCATCTTTTAGCACCAGTTTAATGGTATTTTCGTCGAGTCGTGAAAGGGTGATATCCATATTTTTGGCTAATGAATGTCTGATGGTGTTAGTTGAAACCTCTTGAACTATTCTAAAAAGGTTGGTTTTTAAATCTTTATTAAAATCAGCTTCTACAACACCTGAATGTTTATAATTAAAAGCTATTTTTCGAGATTCGGTGTAATCAATACAAATATGTTCAATTGCCAAGAGCAAGCCGACTTCTTTTAATTGTTTCGACATTAAACCGTGGGCAATATTGCGGGCATCGGTAATGGCATCTATGTTGAGTGATGCTATTTTATCGAGTGCTTCAACAATGCGCTTATCACTACTTTTTACTAGCATTCTAAGCACCTGAATATACATTGATTCGGCTGATAAAATTTGGCTAATGCCATCGTGCAAATCTTCTCCAAAGCTTTGTTTTTCTTGCTCTTGTGCGTCTATAAAGGCGTGAATAAAATCGCGTTCAAGTTTGCGTTTTTCGGTGATATCTGCTTGCACGGCAATAAAATGGGTAATTATATTTTCTTTATTTTTTACTGGCGAAATGTTAACTTGTATCAAATATCTGGAGTTATCTTTGCGTTTGTTTATAAACTCGCCATTCCAAGTTTCGCCACTTAAAATGGTATTCCATAGGGTTTCATAAAACTCAGGTGGTTGTTCACCCGATTTTAATAGACGCGGATTTAAGCCTAAAACCTCTTGTTCAGCATAACCGCTAAGCCTTTCAAAAGCAGGGTTTACATAATTAATTGCCCCATTTAAATCGGTTATAATTACCGCCTCTTCACTTTGCTTTAAGGCTTGATTTAACAGGTATATTTTTTCAAAATCGCGCGAATGTTTAATGACTTGGCTAATGTTTTGAGCAATTAGTTCAAGCAAGGCAGCATCTTTTTGGGTATAGGCATTTTCATCGGTATAACTTTGAATAACCATAGCGCCAATGGCTTCATTATTTAATAATAAAGGGACTCCCAGCCAGCATCGGCTTAAAGGTCCTGAGGCATTTACCTTTCTATCTTTTATAAGATTTAATAGTTCTTGGTGTGTGGCAAATAATGATTTTTTTGAATCAATAACATGACCTGTTAAGGATTCACCTTTAGGAAAAAAGCTGTTATCATCAAGTTCATCAACCATATAAGGCGTGCTAATCATATCGGTTTTTTTATCGTATAAAGCGATAAAAAAATTATTGGTATTCATTAATGTGCCGAGTTCTAATCTGATATAATTAAAAAGTTTTTTGAGTGAAACCTTTTCGCTTGCTTTTTTGGTAATGTTGAAGATAACCTTGTTTACTTGCTCTATTTTTTTTTGTTCGGTGATATCGCGCGCCGAACCTACTACGCCAATAAGTTTGCCTTCGTTATTAAACAATGGTGTTTTGTGAACGTCAAGAAAAATAAATTTTCCATTTACATTGCCATATTCATCAAACTGCATTGGTTTCATCTGTTTCAGCGTTTCAACATCCGTATTGGCACACTGTTCGCCAAAGGTATGCCATTGCGGATTTTCAGGATGCATAGCGCCGGCGCGTTCGGCAAAGAATAGATCTGTTTTGCCTACCGGTTCATTGGTATTTTTTGCTTGAAGTAGCACACTACACATTGCTTTGTTGGCAAAAATATACTTGTTTTCTAAGTCTTTTACCCACATTAAATCGGGCATGGTGTCACTCATCAATCGCATTAAAGTAAAAAGTTCATGATATTTAATTTCGCTGTTTATGTGTGCATGTTCGGCTTGCTTGCGATCGGTAATATCCTGAATTGTTCCTAACATCATGATCGGGTTCAAATTATCGTCAAATTGAAGTTTGCCAATCCCGTGAACCCAACGCTCTTTATTGTCGCTTTTTCTTATAATTTTATATTCTTTGTCAAATTTTATTTTTTTTCCAATCACCTCTTCAATAAGGTAATCGTTCATAATTTTTTGATAATCTGGATGAACAATTGAAACCCATCCCTTAACCGACTTATCATAGTTTGCCTCAATGCCAAAAATTTTATCTAAAATTTCTGAGCTGGTCCAAATACCGGTAGAAATATTGATTGAATAGGTGCCAAGCCCTGCAATTTTTTGGGTTTCACGCAACATCTCTTCACTTTGGCGCAATGCTTGTTCGGTCTGCTTGCGTTGGGTAATATTTGAAACCAAGCGCAATAAACCCATATAATTAGCTTTTGAATCTCTAATCGTGTGGTATGAAATTTCAAAATCATTTCCATCCCTTTTTGTTTCTCGTATTAAAACAGACTGCTTATCAGATTTAAAATCATCAATCAAGTTTTGTACATTTTCACGAAATTGTGGTTCATGGGTTGACAATACCTCTTTACCAATCATATTTTGGTTGTGATTGAAATCTTGCTCAATTTCTAATGATTTTTGATTGAAATAGGTAATTTCATTTTCTTTATCAATAAGGCTTACCCCAATGGGCAAAGCTTCTAATATAAAGTTAAATTTATCGCGCTCAATTGTCAATGCATTTTCTAGTGTTTTGCTTTTAGTGATTTCTTGTTTTAAATCTTTGGTTCGTTCTTCTACAAGAAATTCTAAATTTGATTGGTAAATTTTATTCTTTTTTTCTGTTTCAAAATGGTGTAGTGCATTTTTTATGGTAACGGGAAGTATTTTTAAATAGTTGCCATCAATGTCTTTTATCAAATAGTCAAAGGCACCATTTTGTATGGCTTTTACGGCTATCAGTTCGTTGCCAGTACCTGTGGTAACAATAACTGGTATATCAAGTTTTAAATCTAACATTTCAAACATAGTGCCATCTCCCAAAAAATAGTCTGTTAAAATGAGGTCAAACTTATGATTTTTAAGTGCCAGCTTGGCTTCTTTTATAGAATTTGCAAATTGATAAGTAAAGGGGAAGCGCTCATTTTTTGCAAAACGCTCAAAAGCCATTTGATCAATCTTATCATCTTCAATAATTAAAAGGTGTTTCATTGTTTTTTATTTTCATCATTTGGCAGTTCGCTCGTTTTCCAATATAGGTGGATAGTTTTCACAATTTCAACAAATTGCAAGTAATCTAAGGGTTTTATCATATAGCCTGCTACGCTGTATTTATAACTTTCAATTTTATCTTGGTCGGTTTTAGAAGTGGTTAAAACAACCACGGGAATTGTTCTTAATTGGTCGTCATATTTTAAAACAGCCAGCAGCTCAAGTCCATTCATTTTGGGCATATTAAGGTCTAACAAAATGATTCCGGGTCGTCTTGTTTTGCGGTTAATTAAATATTCAAGCGCCTCTACACCATTTGCACAAACCACGAGGGGGTTGGTAATTTTCGCATCCTTAAAGGCGCGTTTAATGGTCATCACATCAACTTCATCATCTTCTACTAACATAATTAAAACTTCACTACTCATAATCCAATTTTTAAGTTATATTATTAATTATAGGCAAAGTAAAATAAAATTTGCTTCCTTTACCAACTTTTGATGTTAATTTTACTTCGCCTCCATAAATTTGTACAATGCGTTTTACCAAACTTAAACCTATGCCGGTTCCTTCTTGGTAATCTCTTGATTCTATGCGTTGAAAAATTTGAAAAATGCGTTCAAAATAGTTCTCTTCAATACCAATACCGTTATCTGATATATAAAATTCGTAAAAACCGTCTTTGGTTTTACAACCGATATGAATTTTGCCTTTAGGCTTATCATTATATTTTATGGCATTATCAATCAGATTTTGAAATAATTGTACCATTCGCGTTTCGTCGGCAGTATAAAAAGGCAACTTATTGTCTATCCTTATTTGGATGTGTTCTGGTAAATTAAGCTCTTTAATACAGCGCTTTACCAAGGCGTTTAAATCTATTTCTTGTTGTTTTTTAAGTTGTTTTCCGGCTTTAGAATATTGCAAAACACCATCAATTAAATCGTCTAAACGTTTTGTACGGCTTATAATTAAGCTGAGTTGGTTTTGACCGGCTTGGTCAATTTTATCGGCATAATCTTTATATAGCCAATAACTTAACTGGCTTATAGCGCGCAAAGGCGCTTTTAAATCGTGCGAAACCACTTGGGCAAAATCGCGCAGTTCGCTATTGGTATATTCCAATTGTTGCGTTCTTTGAGCTACAATTTTTTCAAGGTTAGTATTTTGATGGTCAATTTCTTTATACAACAACATATTGTCAATAAATATGGAGGTTTGCGAAACAATGGTTTCTAATAGTTTTAAATTTTTTAGGGAAGGTTTTGTGTCCGTTCTTGTAAATATACAAAGTACTCCAATACTTTTTCCTTCCGCAACAAAAGGAAATGCCGCGTGAAAATGAATATCATCACCCCATTGCGCTTCGCGTGAGGCATATTTTAGAACCTCGTCTTTTGTATTCAATATTAAAGGTTGGCAATTTATAGCGCAATTTCCGCATAAACAATCTCCAATTTTGACTTTATTATTGGTGAAATCATCAAGAATTTCTTTTGAAACGCCTCTTTCAACAACCAGATTAAATGTATTGTCGGGATTAATTAAACAAATGGTACCGCCTTCTAAACCAATGACCTCAAGGGCTGTTTGCAATATTTTATTAAGTGTTTTATCCAAATCTGAACCGCTTATCAAAGTTAAAATGGTGTTGTTCAGCATTTGCAATTCCCTGTTTGCATTATAAATTTCTTCTTCGGCATTTTTACGATCGGTGATGTCGGCAGAAATACCGCCAACGGCATAAATTTCTCCTTTGGCGTCAAAAAGCGGAAATTTGGATGTCAGGTAAAAATGATTTCCGTCTGCTTCCCTATTTTCTTCTTCAAAAAAGAGGGGTTTTTTTGAATTGATTACTTGTAAATCGTTATTTCTGTGTTGTTGTGCAACTTCTTTCGGAAAATATTTTTCTCGGGTTTGCCCTAATAGTTCCTCTTGGGTGACCCCCAAAATTTTTTCAAAATTTTTATTGGCAAGCAAAAATTCGCCTTTTAAATCAAATATATAAATTACTGCCGGACTGTAGTCCACAATGTTCTTGATGGTTTGGTTGCTTAACCGCAAATTTTCCTCGGCTTGTTTGCGCATAGTAATATCTTGAAAAGCCCCTTGAACTTTAACAATTTTTCCTTTATTATCCCTTACAGCTTCTCCAATAGTTCTAACCCAAACCCGGTTTCCTTTTGAAGTAATAATTTCCATTTCTTCATCGTAAGAAATTCCGTTTTGCGCGCAATTGGCAAAGACTTCTGTAATTTTATTTCGCCATTCAGGTGCATAAAAAAGGATGCCTTCTTCCACCGGAGGAACATAACCGACTGGCATTTCGTGAATTGCGGCAACTTGGTCTGACCAATAAGTGCGATTTTCAGCTAAATTTACATTCCATCCGCCTATTTTCGCTGTTTCACCGGCAATCCTTAAAAGCGCATAGTTTTCTTTAAGCGCTTCTTCTGCTTGTTTCCGTTCGGTGATAACTTCTGAAAAGAGAATAATGCCGCCTATTTTATCTGGTTGTTCATACCAAGGATGAATTTCCCAGCGCACCCAGTCTAATGTTCCGTCGGCACGCAGGAAAGAAGCTTCCTCATTTTTTATAATTTCACCCGCTAGGCAGCGTTGGTGTATTTCTTTATATTCGGCTGTCATTTCAGGAAAAATTTCATAATGTGACCGTCCTGTCAATACTTTTTCTCCCAACCTGTAATCCAATTTAAATCGGTCGCTTGCAACAATATAGTTCATTTCTTTGTCAAACATAGCAATGGCTGCAGGACTATGTTTTACAAAAAGTTGAAGTACTCTTTCATTGCGTTTAATGGCTTCCGTCAGATTTTTTCGTTCGGTAATATCCATCAAAGTTCCCCTTACAATAACACCTTCACCTTTGGAATTTCGGACCATAACTTGACCAATCACGTTAAGCCAATGGATTGTTTTATTTGGATAAACTACCCTAAAATCGAAAGAATAGTTGTCTGGTCCGCCAGAAGCTACGGATTTTTGTATAAAACCCGATGATATTTCACGATCTAAAGGATGTGTTGCGTCTAAAAAAGTGTCCATTTTCCATCTTTCCTGTGGTGGCAGTCCATACAATTGGTCGTGATTATTAGAACGGGACATAGAATCGGTATTAAAATTATATTCCCAAACGGCAACATTTGCCAATTCAGTTGACAAACGTAAATTTTCTTCACTTTTTTTAAGCGCTTCTTCGGCAAAATATTGTTTGGTTATATTTCTGGCATTTACCGAAAAACCTATAATTTCATTGGCTTCATTGTAATAGGGGTGGTAAAAAACATCCATATAAACGCTTTCTTTATTCGGAAAATCAAACCAATTTTGATAATTGGTAATTTCGCCTTTTAAACAACGGTCGCCATTCGGTTTTATAACTTTTTCAAAAAAACTTTTTCCAAAAATAGCTTCAACAGAAGCTCCAATAAACGCTTCTTCGGTTTTATTAAAATTTATTGTATATTCCTTATTTACGGCAAGATAAATGTAATTTTTATCAATCAAAGCCATTACATCCGTAGTGTTGGAAACAATGTGTTTAAAATGTTGTAAGGCGATTTCGGCTTGTTTTCGTTCGGTGATATCTATCAAGGTTAAAAAACAATATTTATCATTCTGGCTTATAACACCTTCAATAGTTACACAAATCGGTAAATTGTCTTCATTGGCGATGCTTACTTCGCAGCTTTGTTTTATTTTGCTTGTAAAAATCGCATCGAAAAAACGGTTAAAAACAGAACGTGTATCTTCTGTAATAAAAAATGCAAACCGACTTTTTATTAAGTGCGAACGCGCTTTGCTCAGCATTTTAGCCGCAGCAAAATTAAGTTCTATAATGTCACCATCTTTTGTTAGCGACAGATAACCCGAAGGGGCAAAATCATACAGTTCCTTATACTTTTCTTTTGCAAGTTGTTCTATCTTTTCCTTTGCTATTATAAGCTCTTCGTTTTGCATTTCGAGTTCTATCTGGTGCACTTGCAATTCGTGAAGTAGCTTCCGCACATCGTTTTCATTGGTTGAGACGCACGGCTGTGCGTCTGTACGCAATTTCAATAATTCTTCTGCCTTTTGGCGAAGGATTGCAGCTGTGGTTGAATTTACGTTTTGCTTTTTCATGATATGTTATTTTTATAAAACCCTTCAAGCGGTTGCCCTTAACCCTTAAAGCGGTTGCTTTTAACCCTTCAAGCGGTCGCAGACCCTTGAAGCGGTTGCCCTTATCCCTTCTTAACCCTTAAAGCGGTTAATTTTATTTAATTTTTACCACTCGAAGGGTCTGCGACCGCTTCGAGGGTTTTTCGTTAACCCTTAAAGCGGTCGACAGACCCTTGAAGCGGTTGTCCTTATCCCTTCAAGCGGTCGCTAGACCCTTGAAGCGGTTGCCATTATCCCTTCTTAACCCTTAAAGCTGTAAATAATGGACCCAAGCCAAAAATTGTTCTGATCCTAAAAAGTGTTAAGATTAAACCGGCAACTATCACGGTTTGCAAAAGGAGCATAAATATTTGATGGTAGGCGATACTATTCATTCTTTAATTTTTTTGGTATCCTTTTGTTTTATAAAGAAATAAAACTTTTTAATAAATTTTCAAACCCAATTATTTTTTAAAATGCACATCCATTTGCGGAAACGGGATGCTGATGTTGTTTTCAGTAAATTTTCTGTTAATTATTTTTCTGATGTCGCTTTTTTCCTTTTCAATCCTGAAAATATTTTCACTGTAAAACAAAATCTGAAAGTCCAAAGACGAGTTTCCAAAATCTAAAAACCGAATATCCACCAAATTTTCATCCGATATATCGGGATGCTCTAAAGTACTTTCTTTAAGTATTTTACTCACCAAATCAACATCGCTGCCATAAGCTACGCCTACATTAATTTTGAAACGCGTTTTTTTGGATTGATGGCTCCAGTTGATCACTTTATTGGTGGTAATTAAGGAATTTGGAATGATAATGGTAATTTCATCACGGTTTGACCCGGTGGAAGTTCGCAAACCAATTTCCTGGATCCGCACAATATCATCATCTATTTCCAATACATCTCCCACTTTTATGGATCTTTCTGAAAGTAAGATAATACCCGAAACAATATCATTGAATGTTTGCTGCAATCCCAAGCCAATTCCCACCAACAAAGCAGCAGAGCCTGCAACCAATACCGTGATTTTTACCCCGATAGTTTCCAGCAGAAACGCAAAAGCTATCACCCAAATTACATATTTAATAATTTGAAAAAGCGCGTAAGTATTTCCCAGATCCAGACTTTTTTGCTTTTGTTTGCGAAACATCGTTGTTTTAATGAGCCATAAGATCACTTTGGTAATCAGAAAAACAATGAAGATGGCCACAATCGTATAAGCCCTCAACGTATATTCGCCCAAGCTGAACAACTCAAATTCTAAAAAATCACGGATAATTTGAAAAGTGTCTTTTATCATTTATAGGAAGAATTAAATCTGTCTAAATTTATAACATATATTTTGTTTTTAGCCATTTATGAAGTTGAAATATTTTATACGTCACAAAGGAATCTTTCGGGTAAAATAATTCTTCTGCCTTTTGGCGAAGGATTGCAGCTGTGGTTGAATTTACGTTTTGCTTTTTCATGATATGTTATTTTTATAAAACCCTTCAAGCGGTTGCCCTTAACCCTTCAAGCGGTCGACAGACCCTTGAAGCGGTTGCCCTTAACCCTTCAAGCGGTCGACAGACCCTTGAAGCGGTTGCCCTTATCCCTTTTTAACCCTTCAAACGGTTAATTTTATTTAATTTTAACCACTCGAAGGGTCTGCGACCGCTTCGAGGGTTTTTCGTTAACCCTTCAAGCGGTTGCTAGACCCTTGAAGCGGTTGTCCTTATCCCTTCTTAACCCTTCAAACGGTTAATTTTATTTAATTTTTACCACTCGAAGGGTCTGCGACCGCTTCGAGGGTTTTTTGTTAACCCTTCAAGCGGTCGCTAGACCCTTGAAGCGGTTGTCCTTAACCCTTCAAGCGGTTGCTAGACCCTTGAAGCGGTTGCCCTTAACCCTTCAAGCGGTCGCTAGACCCTTGAAGCGGTTGCCCTTAACCCTTCAAGCGGTCGCTAGACCCTTGAAGCGGTTGTCCTTAACCCTTCAAGCGGTTGCTAGACCCTTGAAGCGGTTGCCCTTATCCCTTTTTAACCCTTAAAGCGGTTAATTTTATTTAATTTTTACCACTCGAAGGGTCTGCGACCGCTTCGAGGGTTTAACGACCACTTCAATAGCTTTCTAATCTAAATTAAATGGCTTTTGATGAACATACTTAAAATTTTCCAAATCACTAAAATGTTCTATAACAACATCTTTATTTATGAATGTTTCAGTATTTAACAAAAATGAATTATATGATGAATGCTCCCATTGTTCAATTTTTTCTACAAAACCATCTTTTACCGGATTTGAATGAATATAATGAACTAGTTTGATAAAATATTTTTCTGTTTTTACAGGTTTACGTTCAAATGTACTTTTGAATACACTTCCCATTCTTCTATATTTTTTGTTGTATGATTGCGCATAACCATTAAAAAAATGCGCAAAACGATAACTTATTGTTTCACTGTCTACTTGATTACTTACTTTGTTTTTTTTAAGTATTTTATTAAGTTCATTTTCAGGTTTTATTTGAACAAAAAAATGAAAATGATTTGGCATGAAACAATATGCAAAAGTTTCGCAAATCGGTACAATATATTTTATGTAGCGATTTAGGAAATTCTGATAATCATATTCATCATTAAAGAAATTTTCAAAACCATTTGCATGATTATAGATATGATAATAATATTCTGGCTCTAATGAAATTTTATTTTGCATATTATTTTTTAATTTTATAAAACCCTTCAAGCGGTTGCCCTTAACCCTTCAAGCGGTCGCTAGACCCTTAAAACGGTTGCCTTTATCCCTTTTTAACCCTTAAAGCGGTTAATTTTATTTAATTTTTACCACTCGAAGGGTCTGCGACCGCTTCGAGGGTTTTTCGTTAACCCTTCAAGCGGTTGCTAGACCCTTGAAGCGGTTGCCCTTATCCCTTCTTAACCCTTAAAGCGCTTAATTTTATTTAATTTTTACCACTCGAAGGGTCTGCGACCGCTTCGAGGGTTTTTCGTTAACCCTTAAAGCGGTTGTTCATAACCCTATCTTGCCTTGATTCAAAAAGTTTTATAGCAGAATTTTTATTCATTGCTTGTCGAGATTATGTTTTTTTAATAGCTCAATGGCCTTTTTTAGTTCGGCTTCTAATTTTTTGGCTACGCTGATATCAACAAATGTAATTACCAATCCATCAATGCGGTCGTCGTAGGTACGGTAAGGCATGATGCGAACCGTAAACCATTGCTGGTCGTTGGTTGTAATGTCGGTTTCCTTAAACATAAGCGTTCGCATTACTTCGCGGGCGTGGTTGGCCATTTCGGGATATTGCAAATTGGTAACCATATCGGTAAATGGACGGCCAATGTCGGTTGCCCGCAGTTTAAACAACTTGTTTAATTGCTCTGTAAAGCGGCGAATGTTTAAATCTTTATCTAAAAACAGGGTAGCAATGTTGGTGCTGTTCAACAGGTTTCTTATGTCGTTGTCGGCAACCATAAAATCAGTTATTTTGCTTTGCAACTCCACATTCACGGTTTGCAGTTCTTCGTTCATGCTTTGCATTTCCTCCTTCGATGTGGTAAGCTCTTCGTTGGTTGATTGCAATTCTTCGTTGGTACTCTGCATTTCTTCGTTTGTTGACTCCAATTCTTCCCGTGTGGTTTGCGCTTCTTCGCGTGTGCTTTGAAGCTCTTTATTGGCACGTTGCAAATCAAGTTCTAATTCCAGTTCCCGGCTGGTTGAATTTTGATTTCCTTTCCTCGGTTTCCTGTTCGCTGTTTTAGGGGTGTTGGGCACATCGCTAAAAACAATCATAATGGCCCCTTTGATGGTTTCGGGTTTGTCAATGAGTTGCAATGTAACGTTCACAAACTGAGTGCCGCCGTTTGTGCCTATTTTTATATTGTACAATTTTACGGGTTCTAAATTCAGTTTTGCCTTGCGTATGGCTCCCGGCAGTTCGTTGCCCAAACCTTCGCGCGCCATGGCGTATAGGTTCCAGTTCGCTTTTCCGGCGGCAGGTTCTAAATATTTTCCGGTTTTGCCGGTGATGTATAAAATGTCGCCTTCGCCGTTTATCAACACACTGGCAGGTGCAAAGTGTTGCAGTATGAACTGGTCGGCAAGGGTTTGGATATTTCCGGTAATTTTCACGGTTTTTATTTCGGTTGAAGTTTGTTTTCCTATATGCCTAAATGAACTTGGAAAGTCAATCAATTCGGTACTTACAGGAGTAACCGAACGCTTAAAGAATTTTAATTTCTCATCAATAGGTATAAATTGATTGTTTTGAGTATTTTCGTTTTCGGCGCTGCCAAGCAACATTACGCCGCCCGGGTTTAAGCTGTAATGAAACAAAAGCATCAATTTTTTTTGTAATTCGGATTCCATGTAAATTAATAAGTTACGGCAAAAAAGAAGGTCTAATTTAGTGAATGGTGGGTCTTTAATTATATTTTGAGGTGCAAATACCACCATTTCGCGTACGGCAGTATTTATCTGAAATCCGCTTTCTTCTTTTGTAAAAAACCGGCTGAGCCGTTCGGGCGAAACATCGGCAACAATATTTTGACTAAAAAATCCTTTTCGGGCTTTTTCAATGGCGTCGCTATCAATATCGGTAGCAAAAATTTGCAGAGTCAAATTTTTATCGTTTTTCACTTTTTCAAGAGCTTCTTTAAACACAATGGCTAATGAATAGGCTTCTTCGCCGGTAGAGCAGGCTATAATCCATGCACGCACAACAGAACCGTTGGGCAATTCGTCAAACAATTCGGGTAATACATCCGCTTTCAGTTTTTCCCACACCGCCGAATCTCGGAAAAAGCTGGTTACGCCAATCAATAATTCTTTAAAAAGGATATCCAATTCTTTGGGATTTTCCTGTAAAAATCGGACGTAATAAGCAATTTTATCAATTTGATGCACATTCATCCGGCGTTCGACACGGCGGAATAGTGTATTTTTTTTATACAACGAAAAATCGTTCCCGGTTTGAGTCCTTAATAAAATAATTATTTTTTCGAGATTGCTTTTGCTTTTATTATCAATGTCGGTTTTCGACCCAATTGACGGGGTATATTTCAGAAACGAAATTAATTTCTCCGGCAGTTCATTTGCTGCTGCCAAAATATCAACTATTACAGCATTTATAGCGCTTTGTGGCATACCGTCAAATTTTGCAGATAAAGGGTCTTGCACCAGCACAATTCCATTTTTTTCTTTAATTGCTTTCAGTCCCAAACTGCCGTCGCTGCCCATACCCGAAAGAATTATACCAATACTTTTTTCTTGCTGGTCATCGGCAAGCGAACGGAAAAAATAATCAATAGGAAGTCGCAAACCACGCAATTCAACAGGCTTAAACAAATGCAAATAACCGTTTAAAATGGACATACTTTTGTTTGGCGGAATTACATACACGTGATTGGGCAGAACCTTTAAATGTTCGCTTACCCGTAGCACTTTCATTTCGGTTGTGCGCTGCAAAAGCTCGGGCAGAATACCCACATGGTTTGGGTCGAGATGTTGAATGACCACATAAGCCATACCGCTGTTTTTCGGCACATTCTCAAAAAAAAGTTCCAATGCTTCCAACCCGCCTGCTGATGCGCCTATGCCAACAATCGGAAATCTTATTTTTGTTGAAGCTTGATGTTCTGTTGTTTTAGCAACCGAAATTTCTTTTTTAGAAGGTATTTTTTTCATGGTTTCCTAATATTAGGTTTCAATTTTTTATAAGAATAAAACCATTTATAAACGGTTTATCTTAAAATTATTAGCACATACTATTATTGCTAATAATAAAAAAAAGGGGGGGGCACTTTGAGTAAAAGTATAAAATATTAACAAGAACAAATGCCAATATCTTAAAAAAAACAATTTAACTAGTAATTTAAATTAAGATTGAGACTAAAATCTAAGCTCTTTTTAAATTTAAGGATTAGCCTTAAGCCAAATCATTAGTTTCGCCCCAGCTAAAGCGGAAGCGAGGTTAATGAAATTGCGTTATTTTTTCGCTAACAAATCGCGTATTTCGGCTAATAATTGCTCGGTAGAAGGTCCTTTTGGCGCTTCAGGTTTGGGCGCTTCGGATTTTTTGGTGCGCTCATAGGCTTTTAACACCATAAAAATACAGAAGCCAATAATGACAAAATCGATTATGGTTTGCAAAAATGAACCATAATTAATGGTTACGGCAGGCAACAAGGTGTCGCCTTCTTTTACAGCTTCCTTCATCACAAAGGTTAAATCGGTAAAGTTTACACCTCCCGTAAGGTAACCAATGGGTGGCATTAACACATCTTTTACAAGCGACGAAACTACTTTACCAAAAGCACCACCAATAATCACGGCAGTGGCCAAATTGATGATGTCGCCCTTTAATAAAAAGGACTTAAAATCTTTAATAAAACTCATCGTAAAAAATTATTTGGTTAATAAGCCTTAAAGGTATAAAAAATGAGGTACTTAATGCCTATCAAAGCTGATTTTTTGTAATAAAATTACATTAAAATCACAAGTTAACTATTAAAATCAATTGATTAATTAAAGCGGGCTATTTCAAAATAGTTCAATTTCGTACTTTTGAATTTCACTCAAAAAATCACCGCTATCCTTAACGCTTTCAATAAGGATGGGTTCAATTCTATCATCAATTTGTCATCGCAACTTCTAAAACAATGGATGAATAGAAAAGTAATCTCCCTCAATATCGCTCACCACTATTGCAACATCAATATCACTATCCGCTCTATTAGTGTTTTTTGCATAAGAACCACATAGATAAATTTTCTCTAGCGGGAAGTGATTTTTAAGTAATAGTTTGTATTTTTTAACCTTATTTATCGCTTCTCTTTTATCTATATTTTTAATTCTTTTGTGCTTTTCAAAATTTCAATGCATTTTTTTCGGTTAAACTCTTCAGCAAACCTGGTTTATGAGAAGGGTCTCGTGCCACAATATTTAATGGTTCTATTTAGTCAATAAAATTCTATTGTTTTTTAGAGAGTGATTCGTAATAGTCCCCTTTTTAAGCCAAATACGATAGACTATGTGAGTAAGGCGCTGTTTCTAACTTTATTTTTGCATAATAAGCTTTTAAAACTTTTTCTATTGCTTGATGGCACCTAAAGCCAACATATAAATACCTCTTGTTAAAAAGGATTGCCTCGGCAGTCTCAAAATCTAAGATGGATGGTTCAATCTAATAATGTGCCTTTTCGTCCATTTCTCAAACTTTATCCCAAAGGTGAAACAAAAAACTGACTCTAAAAATTATGACTATCTATTCGTTTGTTTCACAATTCTATGACACACAATTCAGTGCCAATAGCTACCATACACCATTTATATGAAAATAGCGCCATTTAAAAATTTAACTAATTATTCGGTCAACGCGTTGCGAAATGGCCGTTAACAGTTCATAGGGAATGCTACCTTGTATTTGCGCTAAATCTTCAATGTGTTGTTGGTTTTTAAATACCAACACAACATCCCCTTCGGCACAGTCAATATTAGTAACGTTAACCATCAGCATATCCATACAAACATTGCCTACAATAAATGCCTTTTGATTATTGATATAAACATAGCCTTTTCCGTTGCCCAATTGGCGCGAAATGCCATCGGCGTGACCAATGGGAATGGTGGCGGTAGTTAAATCGGCTTTAGCAAAATAGGCGCGGTTATAGCCCACACTATCGCCTGCTTTTAAATGATGAATTTGTGAAATTTTAGATTTTAAAACCCCTACTAATTTGAGCTGAGCGGTAATTTTATCGTCGTTGCCAAAACCGTATAAGCCAATGCCAATGCGCACCATATCAAATTGCGCCTCATTATAATTAATTACTCCAGAAGTGTTTAACAGATGAAATATGGGTTTGTAAATCAGTTGTTTTTCACATTGTGAAATAACCTTTTTAAAACTTTGTATTTGACTTTGGGTAAATTCCTTTTCGGATAAATCTTCGCTGGCTGCTAGATGCGAAAATACCGAAGCCACCATAACGGAGTCATGTTTATTAACTTGGTTAAAAACCGCCTCCACTTGAGCGACATCAAAACCCAAACGATTTAAGCCGGTATTAAATTTTATATGAATGGGATAATTTGAAAGCTTTTTTTGATTTGCTAAATCAATAAACGCGTCCAAGCTCCGCTGACTATAAATATTGGGTTCTAGCTTGTATTTTACAATAAATTCATACTGATTTATTTGTGGATGTAAAATTAAAATTGGCAAGTTAATTCCGGCGTTTCGCAAACTCAGCGCTTCTTTTACATAAGCTACCGCCAAATAGCTAGCGCCTATTTTTTCAAGATGTTTAGCAATGGCGATGGCTTCAGAGCCGTAGGCAAAGGCCTTTACCACTCCTAAAATTTTGGTTTGGGGTTTTAACCGCGCTTTAAAAAAATTGAAATTGTGCTGCAAAGCCTCTGTGCTAAGCTCTAAAATGGTTGCGTGATTGGTCATTTTTTATTGGCTTTAGCTGCTTCATTTTTTTTCATGGCTTTAAAATATGCCGCTCTGCTCAACGGCTCATATTCTTGCACTTCACCCAGCAAAACCAAGTTGTCATTTTGAACAATGCGATGGCTATAATGCGCCAAGTTTCCTGTTTTGGTGCACACAGCGTGAACTTTAGTAACATATTCGGCTGTTGCCATTAAGGCAGGCATCGGACCAAAAGGATTTCCTTTAAAATCCATATCCAATCCAGCAACAATCACCCGAACGCCACGATTGGCTAAATCATTGCAAACACGCACAATTTCATCGTCAAAAAATTGCGCTTCATCAATGCCAACCACATCCACATCGGAAGCTAAAATTGGTATGTTCACCGCTGCCGTTACCGGTGTTGAGCGTATTTGATTGGCATCGTGCGAAACCACCATTTCATCGTCGTAGCGCGTATCGATGGCGGGTTTAAAAATTTCAACTTTTTGTTTTGCAAATTGCGCGCGTTTTAATCGGCGAATAAGCTCTTCGGTTTTCCCCGAGAACATTGAGCCGCAAATTACTTCTATCCAGCCAAATTGTTCGTTCTGATTTACTGTATTTTCAAGAAACATTTTGTAAATTTCAAGCTTGTAAGCATTAACTGTCTTTTTTGTGCAGACATTGCTACAAATTTATAAAATAAAACCTCAAACGTGAATTTAAACTGACATCTTATGCAAAAAAAAAGTCAAGAAAAACTTAAAGACCTCGCCATAGCTATTTTAACGCTTAAAGCGGATGCTGATATCAATTTACTTAAGATAGAAACTCAGCAACTTTATGAGGAATTATGTGTTTTAGAATACTTGTCAAAACTACCAAAACAAGAAGCTCCCATTGAAATTGAAGCTAAAAGGCCCACAATTACGCCTCCTATAGAAGCTGCTGAGCCGCCCAAAAAAATAGCAACTGAGCCAGAACACTTTTCTTTGTTTTCTATAAAAGATGAGATTGGCGTTGACGCGAATTTTGAAGACATCTTTATTAAAAAAGAAACCCAAATTTTAACTCAAAGTAACCCTG
>Ga0210052_1000258_pt1 | contig 44375 bp, 33 predicted proteins | sample CryGeymeta201508_FD_183976 | JGI IMG/M metagenome (GOLD analysis project Ga0210052, IMG submission 183976) | Groundwater microbial communities from Crystal Geyser aquifers in Utah, USA - Crystal Geyser metaG 2015-08 (SPAdes) (version 2) | ecosystem: Environmental > Aquatic > Deep subsurface >...
GTTGTCTGCGGCTGCCACGGTGCATCCCGCGGTTTCCTCCCTCGAGGCTTGTACGACGCCTGCCCTCAGGCTTGCGTGAACTCATGCTGAACGGTTCGCACGGGCAGGCATCCTACAAACCTAAACTGATCCGGAAGTACAAACAGAGGCTCCAGTGCTACATTTTTGACATCGCCAGCATCACCTTCTGAGAACATTTCTGGGTTGCGACATTCTCTGCGGGTGCTCAGCGACCATCATCGTGGGTGAAAAAGCCTGGCTTTGAAAGCGGCGCCAGAAATTGAAGGCACCGCACCAACTGCGAATGGGCATCCATACCGCTAAAACGCTCAAGTAGGCTGTTTGGCAACGCTGCATGCTCGATTGGTGGCATAAAACGACCTCTGCCTAAATTCCAGAATGGGGTTGCCACGAATATTTCACGCCACCAGTGCCGCCACCGTTGCAATGTTCGACGCGCCACCCCCAGGTGCAACTGCAATTCGTTAATCAGAGTGTCCGTAACGCCGGACTGCATGCCACTCAGCAAAACCATAATGAACCCAGGATAGACCCGTCGCCCGAGAAAGCGCACCGACTCTGGAGTTGTTCGCCGTCTGCATTTGTCGCAACAAAAACTCTGGCGCATTGTCGGGGTCGTCGTCTCCAATTCCACTGACCCACCTCGCGGTTTACGGGGATAGCAAGCGCTGTGAAGAACGCCACCACAGAAGCCGCAGCCCCGTATCCGTGTCCTACTTGCCAAGTCAGCGTCAATGGCTGATAGAAACCAAATGAAACTGGGATTCTGCAAAGCATGGATGGTCATGGATTTATCCTGATGAACTGGTTGTCACACAGTGTCGACCAGGCAATGCCAACTTTGCTGTTGATTTGGTCAAGTTACTCAATGGAACCGAGCTTCCATCCCTCACGCTTCTTGACCAAATTAGCTGTGAACACCATCACGATAGCTGACCGTGCTCAGTCAACCAGTTCAATAACCAGGTCAGCACACCGGATGCGCTGATTAGCAAAAGAAGAAAGAAGCACTTCTTCAGGGTGGCGCATCATCCTCTCGAAACGCGTGTTCGACATACGATAGATGTCACCATCGTTGGAGATCAGAAATCTTCTGCTGGACAGTCCCATTCAGTTCTCAATGTAAAACGGAAGCTGCACCGCAGCAAACCTTGAACTTTTTGCCACTGCCACAGGGGCATGGCTCGTTGCGTCCCACTTTACCCTTCATAGACTTGGCCACATGTCGTTCGTACACAGCGCGTCTGTATGGCAGCCAATACTCGTACATGGCAATGACCGCCTCGGGTATCTGCAGTGCGAGTTGGCCACGTTGATCTGGTGTTTTTGTCAGCTCATCCTGCTCAGGCGAGAAGTCATCTTCACCCAGCAAGCCGATAGGCCGGTACCACGCCTGGCCTTGAGGGGTTGCCAGAAGATGTTCCCAGTCTTTCCAGCAAAGCTTCATGCCCTGGGTGAAACCGTAAGCCCACCCTTCAGCGTCATCGTATTCTTTGTCGAGATATTCACTGACGTACCAGATCGGGTCTATGTCGCGTGGCAACTGCTCCATCGCCTCAATGATGCTGTTGAAGCGACGCATGATCAGGCCAAGAATGCGGTTGAGCTTCTCAATGCTTTCGACTGGTGGCATCATGCTGGTGCCTTCACCCCAGATGCCGGGCATCCATTGCTGAGGCATCAGTGACGTGGGTCCAATGGCAATGGCATGCAAATACCGATCAAGGGTGTCCGAAGTCATCGAGTCATCTGACTGCACCTCATAGAGCAGGAAATGATCGAGTTCTTCCAACTCGACTTCGGTCAGTGGTTCGAATGGGTTGGTCATTGGCTGGAAAGCGTTTGAGCGTTGACCAATTATCGAACTGACAAGGGTGTTTTTGGAACTAAGTGCAGGCGCGAGTTGGACTTCTGTAAAAATCACCGCAACGATCACAAAAAATCAGACGGCGGCCATCCACTGCTGGCATCACGCGATTACCTGTGCGCCGTCTTAAGCTATACGTCATTGTCGTTCGGCATTATCTAAAGAAGGAAGAACCCAAGCCATGCAAACACTTGTAGAAGCCGCCAGTCACATAGCGCAAGAAATTGAGCGCACCCGTCAACATTTGACGAATTTGGAACAGGCACTCCAAGGACTTCGGCCGCTCATAACAATTGATGCAGCCACCACAGCCTTGCCCTTTACCGCCACCCCCATGGCGCGTGCAGTTGAAGATATCGCCGTCGTGGACGCGAGTCTTCCAGGCAGAAAAGTCGTCAAAATCAAGCGAATTGGCAAAGTTAAAAAACTAGCGAAATCGTCAAAAGGCTCAGCAGCACAATCGTCCAGAATTCCTTCAACGGGAGCCAAACTTTGGCTTAGCTGCTTGGGACGAAAAAAGCTGAGCGCATCTGAGTTAATTGAGGTAGCGCTGAAAAAACTGGACCTCGACGAAAGCGCGCATGTCGTCATTGCCAACAGAGTACGTGCTTGGCTGAATGCATCGGCCAAAAGTGGAGTGGTTGTCGCCGCAGGCACACGCGATGGCACTCATCTATACAAAAGAGCAGTGGCGTAAGCGGGCGAAGGGTTGAAGTTGTCACCGCATAGTCGACATCAGGGGGGAGGGCGACAGACGCAACACCCCATGCGAACAAAACGCTTTCAGTACGAACTTCCATTGATCTCAAACCTGATACTCATGCGGTTGCTTAGATAACTGGATAACTGCAGGTTGACCGTGACAAGTAAGGGCACGAAGTTCGCGCGGGCGACCAGCGCATGACGGCAACAAGTGGTAGGTATTGGCGGATAGGGCTATGCAGATTGGCAGCAAGCTCAACTCCCGACTGTGGCGAGCATCGCTGACGTGCCCAAAGCCGAATTTCAGTTTCTTGAAATGCCAGCCTGATACCGGTCGTTGAACTCACCAAGTGACAGCACTCGGATTGACTGTGGGGTTCCGTACAGCTGCCTTTCGATTGACCTCGCCAGATCCACATTGCTGACTTTGGCGGTGGGCAACTCTGAGACAGGACTGCAGCGGTTGCTGACGTAGGTCTGACCGAAATGCTCGATCCATACCCGACATTCACCCCTTTAGCCTCCTTCAGCAATGTGGCGTCGATTTTTCGGATTGCTGCACCGGATGCCGACCAGGTGCAGTCCTTCGGAAATGACTGCTATCCAGAAGTAGATTTAGGTAGCGGACTGCCAGAACTGAACTGTTGAAATCTTAAATCGCAACATCCCAGTGCAGCGCTCCATGCGTTCTGAAAGTTGGTGCAGGTGAGTCCTTTACACTAAAACGTGCTCTTCGCTTTCCTTGCTTGCTGTAGACGCCCCACTCGATTCCGCATTCATTGCATTCGGCAAAGAATCCCTCTCCGCGATTCAAGAAGTTGGCATTTTGTCCACAGATGTGACAGGTGGAAAGAAACCTGACCCTTGACACTTTCAGCACGATTTCATCTCTTGTCGATGTGTTGATTGCGGCAGTTGGAATCCATTCTTTGAATATCCTTTGTTGATCTGTCGACAATTCAATTGGTAAGTCCCAGCCGTCACCATCTACTTTCCCTATTCCGTTTATGCCAAACCATTTTGTGACAGGTTTTGGCAGCGGACTTATCGGCACTCCGTAAGTTCGAAGAACTGATTTCCACAGAAATGGAATCACTTTGCTTTTGATAAGCTCAAAACCATAGAACTGTTTCGGATGAACTACTATCGAATTGAATTGCTCTTGGCAAGCCATGTCGGGGAAATTGTCTGGTCCAGTTAGTGCAACCAGCACTCTTCGCCGAGAAGGATCAACTGATTCGCATTCAAACTTCTCCGCATACATCACAGGCACAAAGGTTAACGTCACTCCATCAAGAGCAATGTTCCACTCCTTCCCCGAACGCTCAAGGAGTCCTTCGCACCCAGCGAAATTAAAGAACAACTTTTCATCACTTTCGCGCCTGATATTTTCGCAACTCTCCAAAATGACTTGCGTCAAGATCATCCCTGTGTAAAGCAGGTAGTTTTCAAAAATGCGCTGGTTTAATGCATGGATTTCCAAGCCAGTCTTTTTTTCATCACTTGCTCTCTTTTGATACAGCAGCCAAAGAGTGCGCAAATGCCGGTAGTGCTGATCGTGAACAAGAATGTTGGTGTCTCTCAATTGCGCTGGAACGTGAGTCCCGCGCGGAATACGTCTAAATAGTTCTCCTTGTTTTAAGTTGGCAATTTTTCTTGCCAAATTCCCAAGCCTTTCGATAGTTTCTGCGGTCTCATCCAGTAGGCTAGCGGTCTTCTTCATTGATTGCGCATCGCCCCAAAGTGAACACAATGATTCCCTTATTCGAAAGTCCAGGTCCATTGACTCAGTAAGTTCGAGAGCTTCCTGCAGAGTCTCCTTCAAGGAGTTCAACTCATGGAGTCTGTCGCTCAGATGTCTATCAAGCAAGTCCAGTAGTCGCGCATAAATGCAGTTCTCGTAAATTGCCCACTGGTCGTCACTAAACAAGGCGAGAACTCGTTTAGGCTTTACGCTAGAAATTGTTCTGCGATGCCAGTCCTCTGAGTGTGCCGCGAGATAAGTCAATACAGTAGGTGCAAGTCGCTTCGCCCGCGACAATGGTGAGACATCTGTTTCATAGTGAATGCTGAATCTTGGGCGACGATCAATTTCTTGCAAATGATTAATTTGCCCCTCAATTGCCCTTTCAAGTGCCAAAGGTGTTGCAGCTTGTCCTGTTGCTGAGGGCAACAACGGAGAAAACCCCGTAACATTCCCCGAGCGAATCTCTTTCGCAATTTCCGCCAAGGCCAACGTTAACAACTTCCAGTTCGCCTCATCTTTGGAAGATGCATCCAACTGTTGAAATGTGCGCGGGGAACCATCAAGCTCGCATTGCTCTTGCCCATCAGAAACAAGCACATCGCCTTGAGTTAGCGAAATGCCAGTATTTAGCGTTGCTGCCCTTAATATGCGATACCGACCAGGAGTAACAATCTTAGGCAAGCCAACTTCTATCCCTGCATAACGATCAAATACCTTCACTAGCTCTTCTCCAGCCGCTTGATCTCAGTCTCAATAGCAAGTTGACAACGGATAGGCACAATATTTGGCAGGATTTTCCCAAGTGTTGAAAGGAGAGCCTTTTCAATTGCGATCAGATCTTCCTTCTTGGTGTCATACCTTCCAGTGACCTTGCCGGCCCTAAAAACGCGCGTAGAAAGCATGTGGTCGATCGCCGTTTCAAAGGACCCTCCAGCAGCCCTTACAACCGGCATGAATTTCAAGGCCTGCCGCTCAAATCGATTTCCCCATCCACGGTCGAATCGATCTTCATAAACTTTTGTAAGCTCACTTTTCGCAATAAATTTTAATAACTCACGAACTTCTGCTTCGTCCTTCTTTTGGGCCTTGCGGAACTCACTTTTCAAGCTGTTGAATTGGTAGCTTAAGTCTTCAAAGTTCCCATTAAACTCAAAACTTCCCTCGTGGCGAGGGAGCTCCATGATGAATGCGCGGTCATGGGTCTTGTCTGCGAACTCGTTTGTGGTTTCATCCTGATTGGCAGTCCCTATAAACCACACGTTTTCAGGAATGAGAATTTCCCGACCATCCCGAAGAAGTTTGGGAGCATTTGCTGGAGCTGACACCATAAGGGGGACGAGTCTGTCACCTGGTGCCTTTTCAAGACCTGAAAGAAAGTCTGCAAAATATTGTTCAGGTCTCGACAAATTCATTTCATCAAGCAAGACAATATTGATTCGATCACTTAACGAAGGTGTCTGTGCCTTGTACAGGGCCTGCAAGCAGTCCATTTCGTAGAATCGTTTCTCAAATGCGTTGTAGTGACCAAGTAGGTCCGCCCTATCTCTCCACCCGGCTTGAACCGCGATGTCGGTGCATTCACCTCCGACTGCTTTGGCGAATGCTTTTGCAAGACTGGTCTTGCCAGTCCCACTTATTCCTTGAAGGATGTGCAATTGGCTCATTGCTAGCCCACCAACAAAAAGCTGCAGGTCCTCAAGACGGAAATAAAGCGGATTTCCTGGTTGACTGGCGGCGATCCGATGTTGCAGGATACCTGTGAACGTCTTCAGATTTGCAACCGGAACCGTCGCTGCTGGCGTATTGAAAGAGTTTTCACTGTCAAACCTGTGAAGTTCAGGGAACGCGCTTTGCTTTCCTTCAGCCTCGGTCAACGACGTGATACGCGACTCCAGATCGTTCAGGTGCGCCGACATGAGTTCATTCTTCTTCGCCAATAGGCGACGCTCCGTCGCCCATTGTTCTTTCTCCATCACTCCAAGGTTGAATTGAAATGCTTTCCTCTTCAGTTCTTCATAATCAGGCATCAAAGTTCGGAGTTTCTCTGCGAGGTATTCGTTTTCCTTTTTGAGCGCAACCACGTCGACGGCACCCTTTTCGAACTTGATACTTTGAATTTCCCTATCCTTTTCTTGGCAGCTTCGCTGCAGTTCGCTGACCTCATCCATCAGTGCCCTGGCCGACTTTCCTTTGAGTTCTTGTTCAAGTGCTACATAGCTTGAAATCTTTCCTCTGACTTCGTCGATTTCAGCAGCTAAGCGTTCGTTGACTCCACGCAGCTTCTCGATTTCTCCGTCTTTCTTTCGTAATGATGCAAGTTGATCAGATTCAAGCTGCTTTTTCAGCATCGTTTCAAGCTGCTCTGTCGACCTTTGGTCACGATCTATGCGACGCTGTTGATAGTCCTGCGCTTCCTTTTGTGCATTTAGGTTCGCCTGCAGTTCATCAAGCGCAATTTGCTTCTGTTCGATATCCTTTTGCGCAATAGACACTTCCGTTGCAATGTTCTCTGTTGCGACTTTGCGCTTCGTCGAAAGTTCATTGTGAATTTCGATTCTTTGCCCCTCTAGCTTCGTGATTTCAAGCCTGAGATTTTCCAATGCTGTCGCATTCTCCGAAGCAAAATTCGCCTTGGCGTTTGCTTCACGAGTTTCGAGACTTTTTAGTCTGTCAATCAGCGCCGCTTCATCGCTAAGAACTTTTTTCTCGCGTAACTCAAGGTCTTTTTGCAGTCCGCCCAGTTTTGTTTCCTTGGCAGTTAGTTCGTCCTGCTGCTCATCAAACGCCTGCGCACTTGAACTCGATTGCTTCTCAGCTTCCTCAGCGCTTTTTAAGGCTGCTTGAGTCGCATTTCCAAGGTCGATAAACTGTTGAAGAAACCGATCAAATTCTTCCCGTCTTTCCGAAGAAATTGCCTCTCGGAGCAACTCCAAGGTTTGCACGTTCCATTCTGGACTAACAACGTCAATCGATTTCGCAGTTTGTTCCGTCGTTGGTATGAACCTTTGCAACAAGGGCGAGATCGATTTTTGAGGCCCTGCATGCGTTGACGACTGCGCCTGCTGTATGTTGTTTTTAAATTTGTTTTTTGCCATTTTTAATACCACTCCCTAAATAATTCCATCCACTGAATTGCAAAGTTTGCAGCCATCAAGGCTTCTTCCAGAAGTGCTTTTTCCCCTGAGGCATGTCCGCTAACTTTGTTTCTGTAATCTGCCAACGTGGGCAATATGTCCAATCGTAGAAGCTCAGCTGAAACCCTCCTGAACGGATGATCAGCTTGTTCGTCGGCGCAATAGACAGCGGCGGCTAGCAGCGCCTTCAACGGACGGTCTCCTGTTTGAATGGCAGCAATGATGTTGCCCATTGATTGACTGGCCAGTTGCTGAATCAGCTCCTCATTGACGCAATCTAGGCCGTTTCTTCCAACACTCCGATAGTCTTCAATCGCATCATTGCGATGTCGATACTTCGCTGACCAGTTTTTGGTATCTACAGGCCACTTCAAAACAAGCCACTTAAGCACTGCCTCCAAAAGGTTGTGCGCTTCTCCCACGAGTATCCCCATCTCTTCTCTATTTGGGCGTGGGCGACTTGCAAGGCGCGACTGTTGTCGCAAGAGTCCTGCCAAGTGTTCCTTGATTAACTCGTGCCCTTCAACATATGGATACTTGGCGTATAGCTCCAAGTCAATACTCTGCTCTACGTTACTCAGCCATTCATTGGCACTCAGTTGGTCTGGAGATAGGTCAACAAGCTCTTGCATCCGCTGTAAAAGCGCCGGGCTTGTCGGGGCAATGTCAATCAAGGGCTTGCGAAGCCAAGAGGCAGCGCGTCGCAACCTAAATGGGTCACTGACCAGCCATCGCTGCCCATCATCTTGCTCTTTATACAACTCACACCACAGATATGCCTTGGTCGGTGTGTCACTGATTGCTTCCACTTGCTGGATGTGAATACCAGGCTCAGAGGTCAGGTCGATTCTGCGTGCAAACGAAAGGTCCTTTTGATAGGTTCGGTACGCCTCATTCAAAAGTGACAGGTTTGCCTTAGGGCTTGAGCGTGAAGGCAGGATGAACGCGGATTCCTTGCGTCCTTTTGCCTTGTCCAAGATGAATTGAGGACGGTTCTCATGGTCATATGAAACAGGGGCGATTTCCGGCAGTTCGGTCAGAAAGCGAGGCAACCAATTGCCGCTTATCGCGTCTTGAAATGCATAGCCAACCCGCAGATTCATTCGACTGTCTTCCGCTGCATCCAGCAGCTTCTCGCCCGTGCTAGTAATCTTGAAAGTTGCGTCAATCCATCCATTGGGTTGCAGCTGAGTGGCCAAAATGAACCGGATCAACTCGGGATGGAGTGCCAGTAATGAAGACATCTCGCTTACATCCTTGATCCCGGTTCTTATGAGACCCAGAATTGCTTCTTGAAACAGGTTCGCACCCAAATTCAGCTCGTCAGGGTAGATGACCTTCCAGACATACACGGGCCAAAGCATTTGCTTTCTCCCATCAAACCATGTTTTGGGAGGTTCATAAAGGTAGCGGTCAGCGAACAATTCCATCCGGACCTCCACACAAGTTCAGGAATGATGAGAGGGCAGGAACGGCAACTTCTGCATTTGGACCGGTTGCCATTTGTTTGTCGCCTATAGCTATCAGCAGCCGTCTTTGCCGGCTCATGGCAACGTTCATCCGGTTATCTAACCTCAAGTGTCCGTATTTTCGATTTGCCGCCGATTCGAACTGACTTAAGTTATGCGGCGTATGAGCTGGGATGTTGTCGTTGTTCGACCGAACTATGGACAGCAATACGATGTCGAATTCCTTTCCTTGAAACCCGTCAACAGTGCCCACCCGAAACCTCTCTTCACCACTTGCGGTCAGCCGCCAATCTGCACTGATTCGCCAACCTCCTGTTTCAGGATCTTTTTCCGCAACTCCGACTTGAGCAAGGTGTTCAAATATTAGGTCTCGCTGTGCGCTGTAGAACGTGATGACGCCGATTGTTGTGTTGGTATCGCAAGAATTGAGTAGTCTTACCGCTTCCTTTGCCACCACTTGAGCTTCATCGTTTCTTGTCCAGCTTCGGCTTGTCCCCAGACGGCGCTCAAAATTTCCCTGCATGTGTGGCACATTAATCCAAGCGCAAACTTTGCCTTCGTAACCGGCCGTGTCACTTGGAAAGTCTTTCGGTTCCTTGCCTGGTTTTAGTTTTGCCAGCCCAACGGATTCATAAAACTGCTCACTGATGAACTTTCCCAGGGTGGGGTGCATCCGAAATTGGGTGTCCAGCATGACAACGCGCGGGAATCCGTCTATTGCTTCCCTATCTTTCAGTTGCTTCCATAGGCGTTCGAACAGGCTGTCATGCAGTGCCTTGCCCTGTTCCTCCGTGAAGCTCTGAGTTTCGGCCAATTCACTTTCGACTGCCGGTTCTAATAGGTGCGGAAGTTGACGGTGGTCTCCCACAAGAATCACTCGCTTCTCGGCCATGGACATGGGGATGAATAAATCCAATGGGTTGGCTCGTGCCGCTTCATCGATGATTACCGTGTCAAATGAAATGCCTGAATCACCAATACCCGAAAGATTTTTCAGACTTGCCATTGATACGCTAGCTGATTGTTGGCAGGTGGCTCCTACAACCATTGCGTATTCATGGACGGTTAGTCTCGCCCTTGCTTGATGGGACTGAAATGAGTCACGATATCTGTGCAAAACCCCGCCTACACCGTATCTGGTCGCTTTAAGCCTGTCTGCCAGCCCATCTGCAATTGCCTTTATCAGGCGTAGGCCTTCGTCGTTGATCCGGTGGCGAATGATTGGAGGTCGATAGTCTGAAAATTTGTCGACCCATGAGTCGCGAAGTTGTTTCAACTCCATCGCTACTGAATCACTAACCGATTCCATCAACTCGACATCTTCTAACCTCTCAATTTCTCTGTCAGGTATCGCTGCCTTTGTTAATTTAATTTCCAACAAGGCATCTCGAATTCGATCGGGTCCGTCGTCGGCAAAGGATTCAGTTGTCACACGAATTGCTCTTATTTTTTTAAGCAGTTGCGTCTTTTTTTCATCATTCACCTGAACTTGTCTGAAAGTGTCCAGGGTTTGCAGTTGATTCAGATAGTGTTGCCAATCATCGCGAACTAAAGAAGGCAAGTAAATCTGATACTTGGATGCAAGTTCCGTTAATGCCGCATCAATTTGTCCGAGTATGCGAATTTGCTCGTCGATGACAAGTTGTCCGTGCCTTAGTGTTGAAATTGATAGATGCACGGTTCGCAATAATGCCGCGTGTCCATCCTTCTGGTCTTGCAACGACACAATTGCATCCAGCTTTTCCTCCTGAGTCTGACACCACCTTTCAATGGGGTCCACTTCACTTTCCCGACCAATCTTTACCGAGGGCAAGTCATACACCTGGCTTCTATCAAGAGCATTCTCAACTGCGTCATGTTGAAAGCTTGTAATCAGTATCTGATGCTGGCTATTGGTTTGCCCAACAATTTCCGCTAGGCGCTTGGTCAAGGCAGCGATAACTTGGGTTTTGCCCGTTCCAGGTGGACCAATGACCAGTGCTATGTCTGGCGTTTCAAGCGCCATTTTTATTGCCCGTGATTGACTGTCGGTCGGACTACCGTCTTTAAAGCACTCTCGAGCTGCTTTGGTCAATGGCTCATACTTGGTCAGTCTTGGGGATGGGACTGACGCGCCCTGCAGGATGTAGCGCAACTTTAGCGATCTGACTGAGGTTTCAATGTTTACAAGCGCCTTTTGCCGCCGCTCCTGGACAGCACGATCACCGGAGAGGGACAGATACAAGTATCCGGCGTCTGGAGGAACCAGACCTTCGACGTGAATCAAGATGGTTTGTGATTCGAATTTCGGTCGGCCACGGAACCGCCGTCTGTTGTCCACTTTCAACAGATCTTGGTAACGCGCATTTTGCCAGTCTGGGCGTTGCTCATCGGCTTCCAATGCGATCGCTCCATCTGATTCAATTGACTTCCATGCAGAGGCGAATCGCTCTACTTCCATTGGATCTGCATAGAAGCGCCAAGCGCCCCCCTCCTGGCTAGCTTCATCCACTTTTGTGAATTTTAAAATGCCAAGATCCGCCGCCTGTCGGAGAGATCGTTGCCACTCCTGTTCGCTATACCGTCGCCATAGCTTGACGTAATCACCATGCGTTTGGACTACTTGACGCAGCTGTGCCTGTTGTCCTTCGCTGAGCAATAAGGTCACCGCCGATTCATTAACGAAGCGAATGTCACCCTCGATTAGGCTCCAGCCATCCGGCTTTGCGGAAGATTGGACAACGCGGTTAACGGTAAGCCCCCCGCGCGCCTGTCGTTGAAGATCTGCCCTCCAACCTTGTCCAATAAGTTGCCAACTATCAGGATTGGATTCGCTGTTTCTATTAGCAGCAGCTCTGGCAGGTTCGCCATCGATCAGAAAATGCTGTTTACACCATTCGACAGCAAGAGGGACATCTGCTCTTTGAATTTCAGACGATTTAAAAAGTTGGTTCGCAATTTTTTCATCTACACCGATCTCCATTGGTTCGCTTAAAGGCAACCAGTCAGCGGGTTCGGCATGCTGCAGAATAAAATTTGCCCCTTTTATGCGTAACAAAAGCCAGGGAATCTCCTTACGCAGTATCAGCTCTTCCAATATGATTTGGTCCGCCTGGACAGGAATCAGGACGTCCCCTTGATTGATCCAAGTTCCGTCCTGATCCACCCATACCTTGATTTCGGATTCGGTCTTTAGCTGAAGCGCCTGGTCAACTTCGCCTTCAATGGTTAAGTTTGTAGTTTCAGGAACGAGTAGGCTGAAATCTGTTAGTTTCATCGCTGACTCACCAGGTGAACCGCCAAGCGGTATGAAGTTTGCTCATTTCGCCAATGTGTATCGCGCAGGTTAGTCCCTTTCTCCAGCTATCTTCAACTACCATTTTTCGCGTAACGGCTTGAGGCTTCTTATTTGGTTCGCGGTGAAACGCGATTGCGACGGATGAGGTTGGTTCGATTAAGAGTCCGTCCTTCACCAACTTTAGTTTTAGGACAATTGGGCTTTCAAAATATGTCGAAGACCCTACTGGGGAGCTTCTTATTTCTACAGAGTTTCCCCAGTCAACCAATTGCAACTCATTGGTTCGCAGCCACTGGTCTTTATCGGTTGCGTCTTCTCCCAGATCTGATTTGGGAGCAAAGACGAAATGACGAAGCAACACTGATCGCTTCTCGGGCTGGGTATGTCCACAAAAGGGGCACTTGCGTTGGGGGTTGAAAATGAATGTGTGCCCACAACCATCTGCTATTTCACATTTGGCGAGAAGCATGCAAGCTGCCTCGAGTGCCTCTGCCCATTCGGCCATTGTCGGGCGCTCATCCGGCTGATTGAGTCCAACGTTGAAGCATCTTTCGAAACATTCCCTGAGCCGCTTGGTCAAGACCTTCTCTCTTGGTAGGCCGTTAGAGGTTTGGTTTCGCTCGTCACTCGGGTGATCTATCCATGGCAAATTGCCAATGAGCGCGTCATTCTCCAATTCAGGCGGCCCGTTTTCCACTAGGTCACCCTTAAACGGGTGAACCGTTGTGAGGAGTTGAAATGCGATCACTGCGAAACTCCAGGAGTCAGTCAGGCTGTTTATTCCGGTCTCTCCTCGCAGTATTTCGGGTGCTCCATAGTCTGGTGTGTAGACCTTTCTGCTTGCGTCGCGTGACAAGACGCTTAAGTTATCGCAGTCGATCAGCCATGCTTCTGAAAAATTTATGTCTTTAGAGACGAAGATATTTGCCGGTGAGAGATCGCCGTAGGCAAGCGCCTTTCCGTGTATCGCCGCAAGTGAGCGTGCAAGTTTGGCAAGCAGTCTGATGCGTCTTTGAACGCCACCAGTGTCTAGGTAAGGCTGTATGGCCCCACCCTCACGCAACCCGTCCAAAGAAGTTTGCATCATCAGCCGAAGGGACTCCAGGCCATCCATGAGTTCCATTACGTAACCTAAGCGAGGTTTGACAATTAACGCTTGCGGTCGCGCAATGTGAAGGCCTTCAAGTGGTTGCCGAGATATCCATGTGATGTGTTTAAACCAATCAATGGTCCGCTCGTCGTTGGTGGGGTGCAAACTCACTTTGACTAGTACGTTCGGATATTGTGTAGTGCACACCAACCCTTGGCCGCCTTCGCCAATTTTACTTTTCAAGTCGTAGCTTGTGCCCTTTTTATCCCAAACGGTTCGGTTTCCCTTTTGCTTTTCCGTTGTGCTCATTTTTTCCCTATCCATATCATGGCTATAGTTTTGTCATCGCTGTGATTCGGTGTCGGCCAGTTGTTCAGTTCGGCCTCAATCCAATTCTTTGACTTCATTGGTCCTCGTCTACTGAATTCCCTAAACAGTTTGTTGAAGAATCCCTCCAACTCACTCCAATCTAGGTCGTCCGAGATACCGTCTGTCATCAGGACTATCCCGTCACCGGGCTTTTCAAGCTTTATTTGCTTAGATTTCCAGTCTGCCCACGCTTTGCTTAGGCCGAGAGCGTTTGTTTGATTGGAGAAACCTTCGCGCTCCTCCGTCAATATACCGAACTTGCCGTTTGCCCGATACAGCAATAGCCCGTCACCAATTTGCGCAAGGGTAGAGCTTCCGTCTGCTTCAGCGATTGCCAATAGGAAAGTGGTTGAGGCCTCTGCTGGCCGGATTGGTATAGCGGTTAACCACGCTCTATAGATCCCACTAATTAGTGATTTTGGGTCTTCCAGAGACTTCGCGGAGGTCAAAGTCTGTCGAGCGACTTGGCATGCTGTTCGACTTCCAATATGACTCAGTGGACGTGATCCAAGCCCATCGGCGACTGTGGCGATCCGTCCACCTTTGTGTCCCCACAATCCGACTGCATCTTGGTTTGGTTGGCCCGCAGTTTCATGGGCTGGCCCTTTCACAGATGCGCCAATCGAGCGAAGCATTAAAAGTCCAAATCCAGCTCATCCTCGTCCGTAAGGTCAGATAGATTGATCCCTGCAGTGATATCCGGGTTTGCGCTTGACGTCCGGGAAGTAACGCTCATCGTCACAGCTTTAAAGAATCGATGGATGTCGCGAGCTTCGTGCGCCCTGAAAAGCGGCGCCTCCTTATCGTTGGCAAATTGAGTGAGCATGTCAACGCTCGCATCATCACCAATGGCCATTGCAAATCGTGATGCCTTTTTCGCTCGCTCAGAGTCCTGTAATTTGGAGAACGGCGCTTCCCAGTCATCTGTAGGCAGTCCGTCAGAAAGGAGAATTAACGCGGGTCGATATGCACGCGCTGGTATCAGATTACGATCTTCGAGCAAAGTCCTAACGGCATCAAACGCTGCACCCATCGGTGTTGCACCCTTCGCGACCATCGTTTTCGTCTCTACTATCTGATGCGCGGGCGTGAGTGGCAAATGAACATCTGCCGTTGTTCCATTGAATGTGATGATCCCAACTTGTATTTCGGCACGCACTCTTGACTCTGTCGAAAAGGCGCGAATCATGTCCCTTAGTGCCTGATTCAAGGCTTCGATTTTTCCGTTCTCACCCATGCTCCCGCTGGTATCAGCCAGAACGATGACGGGAAGTGGACGTGCGGTGGTTGCTACGAAAGACTTGAGTGTGCTCATTTTGAGGGTCCCTGTTTTTGAATCTGGTTTTGGCTTCTTGTGAATGCTACCAGTCGCGGCTTGACGGGCTACACCCTTAACGACTGATCGGACTGCGTGGTCATGAACAAAGCGGTTGACGATGTCTTCTTGATACTTTGCGAATCCCATGAGAAGCTTTCTTGTGGTTTGAATTGCAGCTACTTTAGCAGCTTTCGTGCCAACTTAAAATTCATATCGCGCCAATCTAAAACTTGATTTCATACTTCTCTATCCAGTTTGTTAGTGTTTGGTAACTGCCGATTCCAAGGAGCTCAGCCGCGCGTGTTTTATTATTGTTCGTGTGAGCCAAAGCCCGCTTTATGTAGTGACTAGCTACTGTTCCCATGATCTGTTCCAGTGGGATACCGTTGTCTATTGTCCGATTTAGAACATTCTCCCCGCTTTGACCAAATTTTGGGGCAACCAGAATCGCTTCGCGCATCGCATCGGCTCCAATGAGGTTTTCATCAGACCATACAGTTGCTCTTTGCAGCGTGTTCAAAAGCTCACGAACATTGCCGGGCCAATTGTGTTGCAACATAATATTTCTTGCGGAAGCAGAAAGTTTTTTACTTTCAAAATTCGCTTCCATGCCTTCCTCATTTACTCGGTTGAGCAACTTGTCAATTAGCAAGGTCAGGTCCCCAGCTCGATCTCGTAGGGGTGGGAGCCGGACAATTGCAACTGCCAACCTGTAAAACAAATCTTCTCGAAACCGACCAGCCGAAACCTCCTCTATGAGCGTTCTATTTGTAGCGGCTATTACCCGCACGTTCACCTTTCGCGGCTCACCCGACCCCACTGGGACTACCTCGCGCTCTTGCAATGAACGAAGCAGTTTTACTTGCATGTAGAGAGGCAATTCACCGACTTCATCTAGAAATAGCGTCCCGAGGTGGGCTTTCTCGAAATACCCTTTGCGATCGGCAATTGCACCAGTGAAGGCGCCTTTTTTGTGTCCGAAGAACTCTGATTCAACGAGCTCACTCGGGATAGCACCGCAATTAACGGCCACAAACGGTTTGTCGGATCTAGGGCTTGCCTTGTGGATCGCTCTGGCCAGAAGCTCTTTTCCGGTTCCACTTTCGCCCTCTATGAGAACGGGAATTGAACGCAGCGCGACTCTCCGCGAATGCGCAATCACTTTTTTCATGACTGGGCTTCTGTGCACGATGTCAGAAAACTCTGGAGTGTCGATAGCAGCACCCTGGGAGATCTGCGTAAGCAACTCATCCGACTTCTTTAGCAGTTGGGGAATGAACTCGGCCGCGATATCGAATGGAATGTCTGCTTCTTGAACCCCCGATTCTTGGGAGGACTGGATTAACTTGGCCGGGTGGGTAGTCTTTGCTAGCAATATCCAGACGGACTGCATTGCTGGTGTTCCTGGGCTCAGGTGATACGTGAGTGGCGATTCTTTTTTGCGAACGCCCTCCAGAATTTTGATGACACCCTGATAGATTTCGCTGAAATTGATGGGGGATGACAATTTCACATAGTGCAGCTTGACCGTCGCGCCGGTTTTCCCGGCAAGCCACTTGCAAAATTCTTGAGATTCCAAATCTTCAAAATCGCTCAGCAAATGGACCGCTACGTATTGATTTGCAAGAACAGCTTGTGCAATTGGGCCAAACCCAACTCCATGATCGCCTCGACTTGCCTTTAAATCGGTTCGACCAATCCAAGAAACGAGGGTTGATTCCAATGCATAACCTTTTTTGTGCTACTAGATGAAATTTTATGCTTCTGCATTAAAAAAGGGAAACGTTTTTTGAGGATTCGAAGTAAACCAGAGTTATTTCTGGGTTGGCACGACTGATGCTTTTGAGGATATGTTCATCAACTTGGGAGACCCCATAATGAGTATCAGTCTCAGCATTCACGCAAAAACTCGACTGCAACAAAGGGCTATCTCCATGCCGGTCCTCGACTGCTTATTGAACTTTGGAAGCAAGGTTCATGACCATAGGGGCGCTGAAATTTTGTTCTTCGACCGGCGCGCTCGGGACCGCGTCCGTCACGCAGTTGGTGAAAGGGAGTTCAAATGCGTCCAAGCGAAGCTAAACAGCTACGCGGTTGTCGCGGTCGACGGCTTGGTTTTAACTGTTGGCCATAAAACGAAGCGCATTCACCGGCACTGACTCTTTAAGTGCGATGAGGAGAGTAACTTCAGACGCAACCAAATGTTCTTTTCAGGAGGCGACCCTACAGCGGTCATTGGGCCGCTATTCTGGGGATCAGCGAAAGAACGTCGACAATCGAGCTGCAAATGTGTGCGCCGCTAGGACCGTTTTGGGCACATAGCTCGCGCCCATGATCGGCAGCTATGCATCAAATTCGTTGGGGATTTTGCAAGCGTGGTCAATTTCTGAAGTTTGAGGAGCACGCCCCCATCAAGCTCTCACTGAAATCGCAGGAACTATCTGGCTTAGGGGTTGCTGCCCCTGTCAAAAAGCTACTTTTCGGATTTTTTTCTGTTGAAGGTTCTTCGGTCAACCTCTGATTTCGATAGATCCTGGCCAAAGTACATTTCTAAGGCTAATCGCAGTACATCAGACCGCGAGGGGATCGTGCCAAGCGATGCCGACAGCTCTATGCGCTTGGCATCGATCAACTTGCGCAGTGTTTCTGACATCCGAAGGTTTAGCTGATTTCGTTCCATTGGTACATCCTTCAAAATATTTTAGCAAATAAATCGATAGACGGCTTGACAATCGTAAAAAACGATGTATCATTCAATTGTCTATCAAATCAATTGAGAGATGTTTATTTAACTTTCAGGAGTGTCTATGGAAACAGAACTGCTAACAACGGATGAGCTTTCGGCTCGAATCAAGTACGACGTACGAACTATCAGAGAGCGGCTAAAGGACAGTGTACTCATTGAAGGAGTTCACTATTTCCGGCCATTTGGCGGGAGAAAAATTTTATACATCTGGACAGCAATTCAGAGGGATATGAGAGCTGCATCACCTTCACACTTGAATGTGGCCGCATGCATTCCTATGACCGCCGGGAGGATGCTCCATGCCTAGTATTCGTAACCGGGTGGATAACAATTTGCTCTTTCTTGAGTTCCGAGTCAACGGAATACGCTGCCGAGAGCAAACCTTGCTCCCAGACAGCAAAGTCAACCGTAAAACGCTGCAAACGATCCTAGACCAGATCGAGTCAGAGATTGCCGCAGGAACCTTTGTCTACGCCAACTACTTTCCCGGCAGCAAAGCCCTCAAAAGGCTTGCAAAGTCGGGGCAAGGCAATTTTGCAAAGTCTGAAAGCTCACTTGCTTCAGAGCAAGTGGTCACGGGTGCAGTAGAAGCGAATGTTGTAGCAGGCCCCCTCTTCAAAGACTTCTCAACCCAGTGGTTCGACGAGCGCAGCATCGAATGGCGGCGAAGTCACATTCGGTCTTTGCTCTCGACCCTGAATGGTCACCTGGTTCCCCACTTTGGTGACAGGGTGGTCGGCAGTATCACCAAGTCCGACGTTCTTGAATTCCGCGCCACACTCGCCAAAGTTAAAGGTCGCGGAAAGCAAGAGGGGCTTTCAAACAAGCGGATCAATGAAATCATGGGTCTGCTGCGTCAAATCTTGAACGAAGCCGCCGACCGCTTTGAGTTTACCTCGCCCATGGTCAACATCAAGAAGCTGCGCCAGCGCAAGACAGATGTGGACCCGTTCAACTTGACCGACGTACAGAACATCATTTCGACCGTTCGTGCCGACTTCAAAAACTACTTCGTCACACGGTTTCTGACGGGCATGCGTACCGGCGAAGTCCATGGCTTGAAGTGGAAGTATGTGGATTTCGATCTGCGCATCATCCGGGTGCGGGAAACCTTCGTCCTTGGAGAAGACGAATACACCAAGACCGATGGCAGTCAACGCGACATCCAGATGAGTCAGCCAGTCTTTGATGCGCTCAAAACACAGTTTGAAGCAACAGGCCAGGTATCGGAATACGTGTTTTGCAACCAGGCAGGGCTGCCGCTGGATAACAAGAATTTCTCAGACAGGGTCTGGTACCCCTTGCTGCGAAACCTTGGACTTACCAAGCGTCGGCCATACCAAATGCGCCATACCGCAGCCACACTTTGGCTGGCCAGTGGCGAAGCGCCGGAATGGATCGCCAGACAGTTGGGTCATACCAGCACTGAAATGCTGTTCAGGGTCTACAGCCGCTATGTGCCCAACCTGACACGCCAGGACGGCTCAGCCATGGAGCGCCTGCTGGCAAGTCAGTTGACTCAGCTTCCCCTGATTGCACACAAAGCGACCGAAACCGAACCTGAAATCTACGTGCCAGCAAAACCAGCGTTCGCTCCAAAGCCGACACAGCGCGAGGTCAAGCCCGTTGAACCTCGCATCGACCCTGCGAAGTGTGTTGACATCAAAGCAAGCGTCGTTCCACCTGTAGAACATCCCTCAGTTGAACGCCAGTTGGCCAACACAGCGCCCAAACTGATATCACACACCACGCCAGCACCCATCACCTGGGCCAGCATGGCCGAGGCCTGGAAGAGTAGGGGTGCCGATGTGTCATAGCAATACTTAACCCCCCTGTGAAGCACCTGAGCCCTCATCCTTGCAAAAGCAAGACAGGGCGAGGGGAGAGCTTTGCCCAAAAAGCAGAAACGAAACAAATCTACAGATAGAGAAAACCATTATGAAACCCAAAAAAACCAGCATCGGCAGTCGGCCGTTCAAAGTATCAGCAAAGACAGTGTTCGTCAGAAAAACATACCGGACATTGCTGTTTGCCAGTGTGTGCAATGGCCACTGCATTCACCTGCGGCATCGGATCGAACCCCATCATTTCAGTGTGGATCGCCCAGAGCCGTGGCCTACAAAGGCAGTGATCACACACATAACAACCAAGCGCTTAAGGCGTGAACGAGATATTCACCAGAGAGCCTCTGCCCGCAAGCCATCGCCGAGCCAAATGACCGCCACCACCGACCACAAGAACCAAGCCTAAGGAGATTGACATGAACACGATGAATAGCATGACGAAAGAGGGGTCTGTTCCCGCCGCTGAAAGGGGACAACATAAGCTGATGATCAGCCACCGCGGTGTTCAACGCATCCTGCAACTGGAGGCGTCGTCTTACGGCGACTGGCACCGGGTGCAGGCAACGATTTGTGGCAAGGCAGGATCTTGCCAGGTCTGTTGGTGGACCTGCGAGGACACCAGGGGATTGCAGACGGGGCAGTTGGTGCATTGCAATTGGCTCGACCGCCTGGAGTTCGACAACGGCGCCGTGGTGGTGCGGGGTATGAGTATTGTCGCGGCGGTGGACCCGGATGTGAATCTGATCGATACCGTGCCCGCTTCCTGGTTGCCACCGGCATCCGGTTCAGGCAATTATGTGGAGCAGTCATTTCGGCAGCTCTGGGAACAACTCTCACGCCCCATGCGGGCGTGGTTCAACGCCTTGTTCTGGCATCAGCCAGGGCGCTGGGAACGGTTTCTGATGGGACCCGCGTCGATCGGGTACCACCATGCGCGCAAGCATGGCTTGTTCATCCACAGTGTGGACTGTGCGCTGCGGGCCCTGCGTGCGGCGCAAGACGATGCACTGGTCGATGTCGATGTATTGTTGATGGCATCCCTGCTGCATGATCTGGGCAAGGCTGATGAGTATGTGCTGAGCAAGCGCTTCAATGCCTGCAAGTTGTCAGAGCGGGGCGCGTTGATGGGGCATCGTCTGAGCACGCTGGAGTGGATGGCTGCAGCCCGCGAGGTGGTGCAGGCGCAGGACGCGCCGGATGAGGCACGGGTGATGGCGGTGTACCACGCCATCAATGCCTGTAACGCACAGGACTGGGTGGGCTTGCGCCCCCCACGCACTCCCGAGGCGTTCTATCTGGCCAGTGCAGATGCGCTCTCTGGGCACTGTGATCTGATCAAGATGCTTGTCAAGCCTGGCAGTCGGCAGGGCAGGCCGCATCCAGCTTTCCGGGGCGGGGTGTGGATGACGGGAGCGATTCAGGAGGCGCATGAAGCGTTGATGTAACACTTGGCGCCGCCTTCTGCTTCTGTTGAAGGGGCAAGCCAGTGCAGGCTTGCCCCTTTCAATTTGAAAAATGGGTTTTGGACACGCTGGCATGTTTCAGGCTCACCACGTGATCCTGGCTAAAAGATCATCAACGCCTGAAAACTGTGGTTAAGCACAGCTTTATCAGCATCACACCCTGATCACCTTCAATGCAAAACTACCGTCATCAACCGAACCACATCGGTTCATGGGCACCAAAAATCAGGACGTTATTTTGGATGCTTGAGCAAATGGGTTTCATGCTGTCACGCTGAAAAGAGGAGGGAAGGAGAAAAGCGATCCCCAACAGGGTAAATACCGAGGCTCAAGCCAGAGAGCCGTCCCTGTTGGGTAAGCGCTGTCGCGTATGATGTTTGAAACAAGAAAGGTTCAAGGTAGGCATGAGCGAGATTGTGCGTTTGTATCGATACAGAAGTTTGCTGGGCAGCGTGCGTGCTGTTTCGGCGGCCAAGTTGATGGACACGCTCGAAATCTCGTCCGCCACCCTCAAGCGCGACATTGCCAAGCTGCGGGACCAGCTTCACGTTCCCATTGAATTCAATCATGATTTGGGTGGCTACACATTAGACCCAAACCACACCAATGATGAACTGCCCGGCCTGTGGTTCAGCCAAGGTGAAATACTCGCCCTCGTCACCATCCAGCAGTTGCTGGAACAGCTTCAACCTGGCTTGCTCGGTACCAAGCTACGCCCATTGCAGGAACGACTTACTCAGTTGATGGACAAGCATGGCTTGAGCACCCAGGATGTCGCCAAGCGTATTCGCATCGTCAGTGCCGGCAAGCGCGTCGTGGTGGCCAAATTCTTTGAAGCCGTCGCGGCAGCCACCATGGCCCGCAAGCGCCTCAAAATCTGGCACTTCAACCGTCAAAACGGCATCACCACAGCGCGGGAAGTATCGCCACAGAGGTTGGTTCACTATCGTGACAACTGGTTCCTGGACGCCTGGTGCCACCTGCGTGATGATGTGCGCAACTTCAGCGTGGATGCCATTGCCAAACTGGAAGTGTTGGATGAATCAGCAAAAGAAGTTTCGATCAAGTCTTTGGATCAGGCCTTGGGCAACAGCTACGGCATTTTCAATGGCGCTGCCCAAGGCTGGGCCAAACTCATGTTCACCCCAGAGAGGGCGAGGTGGGTAGCCGGGGAGACTTGGCACCCGATGCAAGAGAGTGCGTTTGATGGAGATGGCAGCTACCTGCTGTCGTTTCCGTATGCAGATGATCGTGAGTTGATTGGCGACATCATGCGTTTTGGGGCTGATGTGCAGGTGTTGGCACCGGCGGCATTGCGAACCAAGGTGCAGAAGGGGTTTTTAGAAGCGGCGGCGCGGTATGTTTGATACTTTTGCTTCGATGCCAGTGTCGTCTGAGATATCGGAGGCTTGGTGGATGGTGTTGACTGGAACCGAATTTTGTTCCGATGAAGAACTAGGACGGGGAGGCTGCGGCATGGTCCATAGCCACAACCTTCATTCGGTTAAGCGAAATGCGCTGGATGTCAGTGGAATGGAACATTAAATGGAAAAGCGCAATTGGTGTATCAGTAATCAGTCTTTCATCGGGCAAAATGTGCGAGGTAGAGCGTCGGCGATGAATCGTGCTCGGCTACAGGTGTTTTTTTCAAATGGGAGCAGCGTGACAAATGCGAACCAGTCGTCAGGGGAATTTTCCTTGACAAAGAAACTGTCTTGGTGTGTGCTAAAGCCTTCGCTTTTCAAACAGGGCGTGAATTTTGGTAGCCAACCGCGCAGGTTGTTTGAGTTTTTATGAGAATTCAAGACTTGCTTTCAAGGGCTGATACAGCCCTTTCTGCGTTGATGCCACCTGGTACTCTGACACTCGTCACTGCAATTGATCCTAAACTTGCATACCCTAGGAACCTAATCAAGGTCCTTCTGCAGCTGTCACCTGCTGATGTTTTGCTCGACAACGTGGCGACCCGTAATCAACTTCTCTTGATGTTGTCACCACATGAGGCTAATATTTTGGCCTCCAAGCTCAGTGGTCGTAACGGGACCGATGTTTATGACTTTTTGACACAGTTTCCCTTCAAAAGGGTAAGTGAAAAGGCGGTTTTGTTTGATTTTTTCGAGCTTACCGTTCCATACGAGGAAGTTCGTGAGCAGCTGCAAGCACGTATCAACATTCCTCCGAAGTTCGGACTTTTTCAGCACCAGGCCCGCGCACTTCGCAAAATCGAAGGGTTCCTGGATAGCGACCCGCACCGAGCACTGCTGCATATGCCCACTGGCTCAGGGAAAACTCGGACTGCCATGAATGTAGTTGCCAACTACCTTCGTGGTCGAGAAAAAGGTGTTGTTGTGTGGCTTGCTCACTCTGAAGAATTGTGTGAGCAAGCGGCAGAAGAATTCACAAAGGCCTGGAGTACTTTGGGTATACGAGATGTATCACTAACGCGGTATTGGGGTACTTACGATGCGGATCTCAGAAGTATCGACGACGGCATTGTGATTGCTGGCCTGAAAAAGGCCTACTTACGGCTAAGGAATGATGATCATCAAACCAGAAGCCTTAGCGCAAAGGATCCGCTAGTGGTAATGGATGAGGCACATCAGGCCATTGCACCCACATATCAGCTGATCATCAATCAATTAATGCGCCCGCAGTCAGATGCACGTTTGCTGGGTCTATCAGCAACGCCTGGCCGTACATGGAATGACCCAGAAGCTGATCGTGAGTTGTCTGAGTTTTTTGCGGCCCGAAAGGTTGCACTCAAGGTTGACGGATTTAACAATCCCGTGGCCTACCTCATTAGTCGCGGGTATTTGGCAGAGCCAAAATTTGTCGAAATTGAGTCTGCGACAAACCTGGCTTTGACCGTTGACGAACAGCGTCGTATTCAAGAGTCCTTCGAACTTCCAGAGTCGGTGTTGGATCGTTTGGCGACTGACGAGCTGCGCAATCTTTTAATCGTTCATCACGCAGAACAATTGATTAAAAGGCACAAGAGAGTGATCCTATTCGCAGCATCAGTCCAGCAAAGCGACCTTTTGGCCGCCGTCTTGTCAGCGCGTGGGATTTGGGCATTTAGCATTACATCCAAGTTACCCAATGGGCGGGCTGAGTCAATCGCGGCATATAAAGATAAGGATGTTCAACCCAAGATACTTTGTAATTTTGGTGTGCTAACAACTGGCTTTGATGCGCCACAGACGAGTGCTGCGCTAATCGCCCGTCCGACTCTGTCATTGGTGCTTTACAGTCAAATGGTGGGTAGGGCAATGAGAGGCACAGCCGCAGGTGGGAATGCCACATGTGAAATTTTGACTGTTGTCGACACAAGGCTGCCTGGCTTCAAGTCTGTAGTCGAAGCGTTTTCGAATTGGGAAGATGTTTGGAAGGAATCTGATGAGTAAAGTTGAAATTGTTCCAGCGCATTTGGCCGTCAAGGCTATGCGTGACAACGGATATAAGAATGCCGCCTATGCAGTTGCTGAGTTGATGGATAACTCGATTCAAGCAGGCGCGCGGCGAGTTGAATTGCTTTGCATCCAGAAAACAGATTTTGTCGAGCAAAGATCACGGCAACGAATTGATCGTATTGCAGTTTTAGACAATGGCAGGGGGATGAATAAGGAAGTGCTGAGGATGGCCCTTCAATTCGGAAATGGAACCAACTTAGACCCCAAGCAACAAACAAACATGGGTAAGTTCGGCATGGGGCTGCCTGCATCTTCTGTATCTCAGGCTCGTCGCTTAGATGTCTACTCCTGGCAAAAGGGCATTTCATCGGCACTTCATACGTTCCTCGATATTCCGCAAATCGAAAATGGTACTTTAGATCAAGTTCCGGAGCCGGTGCCTACACAGATCCCTAAAGAGTGGTTGGGCTGGAGTACCTCCTTTGGCGAGTCAGGGACCTTAGTTGTCTGGTCCCAAATTGATCGGTGCATTTGGCGGACCGGTAAGGCAATCATTGAAAACTCGGAGCAAATAATCGGGAGGATGTATCGGAAGTTTTTATCTGATGAGCAAGTTCAAATTCGACTTGCTTGTATTGAAAGTGAAAGCCTCTCTTACACCATTGACAAACTAGCGAGACCAAATGACCCGCTATATTTGATCAGCGGTACGTCAACGCCTTCTCCCTATGATGAGCAGCCGATGTTTGAACCGTACCCTGATCTTTCAACGTACGAGACCAATATGCCGATTCGTATTGGAGGGCAGACACATCAAGTGAGTGTGCGGTGCAGTATGGCAAAGAAATCTGCACGTGAAGGCGGAACTGCTGGAAGTCGTGATTACGGTACGCATGCCGCAAAAAATGTTGGAGTTTCCATTGTGCGAGCCGGAAGAGAGTTAGAGCTTGACCCCGCGTGGGCACCTGTCTCAGATCCGCGTAATCGTTGGTGGGGTGTGGAAGTTGAGTTCCCTCCAGCACTTGATGAAATTTTTGGTGTTACCAACAACAAGCAGAACGCACGGAACTTTGCTGAAACTGCAACTCTTAATTTTGGAGATCTACTTAAAGAGGGGAAATCGATTGCTGCATTAAAGGACGAGATGCTTGACGATGGCGATCCCCATGGGCACTTGCTTGAAGTTGCCCATTTGGTGAAATCCAATATCAAGCAAATGCGAGACCTCATTGAGGTTCAACTGAAAAATCAACGAAGTCGTGAGACTCGACACGACGTAGATGGTTTACTTGCTGAGAAAGAGGCAACTGAGAAAACTCGACAACGCCAGGCTGAAGGCAATCGAGGTGTTAGCGATGCGGATGAGGCCAAACCTCAGGAAGAGCGCAAGTCTGATATCGCTGCAATATTGACCCAGCAGGGGTTAAGTGAAGCTGATGCTAATGATCTAGCGGGCAACGCAGTTACTGATTCTCTAAAATATATTTTCGCGGAGGCAAGCCTTGATAGCCCTGCTTTCTTCTCTGTTCAGCCGCGTGGTGGAACTCTAATTCTCACGCTCAACACTCGACATCCTGCTTATTCACGATTGGTGGATGTCTTGGAGAGGGACCGAACCAACCAGACCACAGAGAATCTTCAGGAGCGATTGAACAATGCACTTGATGGGCTCAAACTTTTGTTAATGGCGTGGGCTCGGTATGAAGATGAGCAAGACTCTGTCAGACGTGAGAACGCTCAGGATGCTCGTGTTGATTGGGGACGCATTGCTCGACGTTTCTTAGATCGCAACGACTAAAATTTCTTGGCATCATGAAGCGTGGTCGTAGAAATTGGCAAAGTGAATCGCCCACGGATTGCCGCGGCCATGAAACGGCACGTGTCAATGCGGCGGTGGGTCGACATTCTTTCGCTGGAGATCTTGTAGATGGCAAACAGGCTTATGACTGGTTGATTGAGACGTTACCAAATGCCGGTCGTCGAGTCTCGCTATGTTCTGCTTTCATTCGCTCTGAGGCCCTTACAGCACTGATCCCGAAAGGTGCGGTCTTTGAGGACGGAAGAATTCTGGTCAGATGGCAACTCGGAGACTTGCAAAGCGGAGCATCCGATTTGAAAGCCTACAATGTTGCTAAGGAAATGGGCTTTCGGTTCTTTGTTCGACAAGACTTTCACGGCAAAGTTTTCTCGCTGCCTGGGATTGGGCTAGTTGTTGGTAGCGCTAATGCCACGCTCGCGGGGATGGGCTTGAGAGATGGCGCAAATGCTGAAATTTGTACGCTTGTGCCGTCTTCAGAGGCAAACCTTGCTTCAATAGATGATCTTTTTAGCGGTGCAGTTGAAGTGGATGATTCACTTTTTTTGGAATTAGATCGTGAACTGCAGCTTGCACCCTTAGACCCTAAAGAGTACGGGCGGCAATGGCCGAACGACCTGATGAATAGACTTCAGTGTACTGTGGCAGTTAAGTACCTGCTTATGTCTGAATGTTTGATATCAATTCCTGTGATGGACAATGACGGGCATTTTCAGGTTGTTGACAAGCGTGATCGCCAATTGCTCGGTCTGACCGACCTGATTACTGATCAAGCATCCTTGTCTATTGCGTTTCGTGCCACGAAATCCTATCGGTGGTTGATAGGCCTGCTTACTCATTCCAAAGTTGGACTCTATTTTGGCGCGATTTCGGCAGCACTTCACGCATCCCTATTGGACGACCCTATCGTTTGTCGACGCGACGTGAAGGGAGTGCTGCAGGTGCTTTTGGCTTGGTGTGAATGCCTGCCGGAGAGTGGAATTAGAGTAGACTGTCCAAATCACTCTCAGCGGATTCGACTTAATGCGGTCAACAATTCACAAACTGCTGGAGAAAATTGATGACGACAAAGTGGATAGATTAAAAGTAATGTCTGAGATCTTGTTGACTGCGCAAATATTCTGATGAAAAAAATTCGCAAGTGGAAAATGTACAGTTCTTCGAAATCACGTAGGCCTCAGGTTTTTTTGGAAAAAAAACTCCGTGATGGGGTGGAGTTGTATGTCTACTTATACTGAATATAGAGACACGCGTCTGACTCGGATCCCACAGGTTTCCGGGTTGTATGCTTGGTATTACAGACCCCGTGTTGTCAACCGTGAATCAATTGTCAAGACTTTGAGTAGGTTTTTCGCCTCTGAGAGCCGGATAACTACCTCAGTACACCAACGATATGGTGTGAAACTTGTAGGTAGTAGTGCTGGAGAAGTCGTTTTTGGAAGTGACGAAGGTTCGGTGCAGAGCGCAATGACGGATGCGTTTACCAATGCCGAACCATTCCTGGAGCATTTTTTCGCGTCTCACTACTTCGCACATTTTTGTCGGCCAATATATATTGGCATTGCAAAAAATCTATACGACCGTGTCTATTGTCAGCATTACGTCTCATTGACAGATTATTGGCAAGATGAGTCAGGCGTATCAAGATATCTTTCTGCTAATGGAGATGCTACAGTACAGCAGGTAATGGACACCTTAGATCTGTCTCACTCGTTTGCATTGGAAGCACGAGTTCGCGGGATAGCTCCATCTGAATTATCGGTTTCAATTCTTGAAACGGATCAGATTCCTGACTCAATTGGCAGTGATGCTACGAACAATGAGTCAACAACGAGGAGAGCCTTGGAAAGGCTGCTTCAATTGCTAGCTGACCCTATTTGTGGAAGAAGATGAACGATGGCAACATATAATTTTGGAATACAAAAATTTCAGATATTCGGGACGTCAGGAGAATTCTCTGTTGGATCGGGTGCTACCCAAATCCGCGCTCAGTACATTTTGACGAAGATGCGCCCCGGGCAGGAAGGTAACTGGGAAAATCAACTTGCGTCCCAAATGAAACCTTGGCGCGAGGTTTTTAAAGTTGAAGAGCTGACTTTTGAAGAGCTTATTCAACGCGAGTTAGATGACAGTAGGGTTGCACACGACCTAATTCCGTACTTGCTTGGCGAATCTGGACATAGCGCACGTTTCTTCCCGCCGATCCTCGCTGTGATGGTTCCAAGGCGGAAAGATCGTAGCGGGATTGCTCCGTACTACCCCAAGCCAGTTGCCAAAGGAAGCAGCCAGAGTTTCGGAGACCTATTTGATTATCAGCAAGTTCAGATAAATGACCAACCGTCACCACTAGCTGTTATCGACTACAACTCACAACAGACGGCAATGGTGATCGTTGATGGGCAACATCGGGCAATGGCCGTGCTAGCGTTGCACCGGCAGCTCAATAAAAGTTGGGATGCTGATGCATTTGCGTCGTATTACAGCCACATTCAAGTTTCGCCGAGTGACGTAGCCCATATTGAACTTCCTGTCTGTTTGATGTTCTTCCCGGATCTTTACGAAGGGAGTCCAACCGTTGCTGATGGGCGAATTGATTTAACAACCGTTAGTCGTGAAATATTCACCGTTGTAAATAAACAAGCGAAGGAGGTAAGTCAGGCTCGCGAGTTACTGTTAGACGATGAAGATTTTGCGGCTGCAATGATGCGTCAGACATTGTCTGAGTTCAAGAATAGAGATGTTTCTTCTTCCAAAGAAGCTCGTATTTATTCATTTGCATTCGGTGATTCAGAGGCGGATAGTCGGAACCAAGTTATGGCGGGACAACTGGAATATAGTTCGGCAGTTGCGGTTCATAAGATGCATGCGGCTACTGGTTTTGGTCTCCCTGGATGTTACAGCATCACAAATCCCGATGAGATAACTGATGGACGTAAAGTCAGGAATCCTGCGCGGCCAATTGAACTTCTCCGTGGAATAAGTGAGATTACGCTGCAATCGCTTAGCCGACGAAGTTTTAAGAATCATGTTCCTAGTCTTCGTCAAGTCATAGTTAGGAAAATTGGATCTTTGACAGATCGGGTCATGTTACCGCTATTCGACAGATTGAGACCATTTGCGGTCCACAACGAAGCTATGCAGGAGTTGAAAACCGCACTTGATGACCCTTCTAGCGTTGCAGACCCAGTGCAAAATAAATGCAGGTCATTGATTTTTGAAGGTGGCGGTGCTCGTCACGTATTCGAAGAACACACTCAGCGTTTAAAAGACCGGGCAAGTGAGCTAAGAGAGCGCGGCGAGGTATTGCCCTCGCATCTTGTGCAGCAATTGGCATACTGCGAGTCCGTTATTAGGGCGATACAGCTTAGGGAGGATGAAGTACGCGTGAATCGCGCGCTAAATCTGTTCAACATTGACAAGATCAATTTTTCAACTCGAGATAAAGCAACTGTAGATTCTGAATTAAAGATTGTTCGCGCGCGCGCTAAATCGATATTTGATACTGTGTCTACTCAGGCCTTTCAGCTTGGTTATCTTATGGCGACACTTTCTTTGGTGGAGTTGATGCTGCCAGATCATGGCGCTAAGTATGATGAACGCCTAAAAATTACCGAGTTCACTGCAGAACTATTGGTTGCCGGCATAAATAGTTTCTTCTCTGTATCAGGTACAAAACATAAGACACTGACTGGGTATGTAGCTGAGCAACGAGCTCGAGCTTTTGAATCATCTGAGAAAGGATTTCGAGGACTATTGGCAGCTGGAAATGTTCGTGAAATTAATGAAAAGCATTGGGATTTCTTCCGCTACGTGATTTATGAAATTGTGCACTCTAAGAATGGACATGATTCTGTTCATGGTGTTTTGTCTGATAGTAAATGGTCCACGCAGGCAATTCGTTATCGCGAGATTCTTCCCCAGTTATTAAGTGATCTCGAAACTCTTAGAGAGCAGTACTTCGCATCTGCCATCAAGGCGGCCCTGAACGCACAGGATTTTTTGAGTGAACTTGAAACTTGCCTGCTGAGGGCAAAGGTTGAAGGAAAATCTGATGCGGACGCCCAGTTGATGAAAGATGGTTTATGCGATGCTCGTAAAGCAATCACATTGCAGGCCTGCAAAGATCATTTAAAGGGAAGCCTAAAAGTCCTTGAAACGAAGAAAGGGATACTCAGACGGCTTTCTCCAGCATCAGCTGCGACAACTGACGCTGCCGAAGGTGAAAATCAAACGGACCAAAGCACTTAGGAAGATCCTCCCGATTGAGAAGGACTGCATTTCGAACTAACTGATTTCTAATTGGTAGTGCTCTTTAATTCGAGACGTTGGGCAGAATTATTTGTGGCAAACAAGGCAGGCGCCTCCACCTTCGTCTTCCAAGTACAAATCGTCAATATCAATTGGTTCCGCAATTGTGCTGAACGCACGTGTGGATTCAAAATTGGCATTGACTAAATTGACCCTCAGTGGATTTTGACGGCGGTTCGCTCGATCCCGAGTCAAGCGAGCCTCGTATTCCGCTTCGATTTGAGCAATTCGATCTGGGCGTTCGAGATCTTCTAAAGACTCTCTTTGAATCCAGGTGAAGGGGGATCCATGCGCTTTGGCCGTCTTTTCATATGCCTTGGCGGCTTCAAAATCCTCGGGGTGATTTCGCTTTAATCGGACCCACTCAATTTTTTGCTGATAAAAACAAAAGGTGCATCCACTGCGGGATCGCCAATCGTAGTACGCAGGAAGACCAAGGTTGGATGCCTCAAGAATCTCCAAGACGCCCAACTTGTCGATGCCACTCTCTCTAAACGGCAACCTTACAACAAGATTTTCGTCCTGAGTGAGCATGCCATCCCGGTGATCTTCATCTGCGCGGATTGCAACGTAACTCCAAACCTTTTCCTTTGCTGCTAGCCAAGGTTTAATCCATTTTTTGAACGGATCAATTTTTAGCTTTTGGGTGCACCAGCGGGTATTGGGTGAGGGTAGGAAGTGCCCATACTGTCGCAGCCAAAAATCAAAATCACGATCAGGATTAAGTCTCAAAATCGGTTTGCCTAGAAATCCCTCGAGGCGGCCCAAAAAGTCGTAAACCTCTGGCAATTCTTTACCTGTGTCGGTAAAAAAGTATTCGATGTCTAACTCTGGGTGGCGTTGGCGCATGTAGACAGCTAGGGCCGCACTATCTTTGCCCCCAGACAGGCCAAGTACATGATGTTCCGTCATCTATATCTCCTCGCGTTGTTTTGCGTTTAAAAGAAGAGCGCCAGCCTCCGCAAGCGCAGCGAGCGCGACCTCATGGGATTGGGTCTGTAGATCAGCAATTAGCTTAGTAGCAAGTTGGCTCACCGCAGCGGAATCCTTCGAATCGATGTCGATGCTGGCAGAAGCTTCAAGTCCCATGCCACCTCCAAAGACGATACCAATAGCCCGGCGTGTCGATGGGCGACCACGAAGTGGTGCAATCGTCTCCGCTCGCCGAAAATCGTGCGCCCAAGTTGCAAGCTGCAACATTGCGACATCAATATCACGGTCCACAAACTGGGCTGGTACTTTGCTCGTAGCAAGGCTAACGAGTGACTCGATTGCTGTGTTCGTGCCGTCAAAGGACTCGAGGCGAGTAACAAAGGCCTCGAGCCGAAATTCGCCTGCAATGCCCTTGACCACCTTCGCACGTTTGTGCAAGTGCTCAAGATTGCCATCTACTTGATCAAGTGCTTGAAAAATCGCATTTCTAATGTTGTCAAGAACTAAGCTGTATGAATGTTGGAATTCCTCAACCACACTTTGTAGCTTTTTTGTTAAATTAGACAGATCCTGCTCGCCAAGCAGAGTAGGTAGGTCAGAAAAAAGAACTTTGATCGGATCGCTGGCTTTCAATAGCATTGCGCGGATGGCCTGTGCATCTGCAGAGATTGTGCTGGTTCGTTTAGTCCAATTGGGCAATGAAACTACTAAAGCAACAAGTGAACGAGCCACTTCCAAAGGGTCATCAACCCGTTTCCTTGTCGAATCACCTGGAACACAATCTGCTATCGCTTTCAAGTAAGCTGTTTTGTCACTCGATGCTGAGACATAGCTAAACGAAACGCCGCTCGGATCAAGTAGCCATTCATCAATCACAACTTCAGTCAACTCTGAAGTAAACACTCCGTTTAGATATAGTGCCAAGGTTGATCGGTTAGACAAGAAAAATGCCAATGCCAAAACAGGCATAACACCCTGACGCAGACCATAGGGTGGTTTCGACCAGAGCTCGTAGATTTCAGATGCTTTTCGAGATGCGCCACTTGCAAGAACGTATCCGGTAGTGGCAACCCAGAGCTTGTACATTGCAATGTGGCGGGAAGTGACGTAATAGGGCTCCCCAAAATTGAAGTGACCGTCTTTTCGCTCTCGGTGAAGACCAGTTTCCTTAAGTATGCTGACGTAAAGCCCCTTGTCCGCTGGATATCCGGTGTAGTCTAGGTCTTTTGCATTGGCGTGGCTCAGCATCCTGTACATGAGGTCTTTGCGAGCCCTATTACTGTTACTCGACGGTTTCTCTCGGTTGATTAGTTCATTGTTGAGATGTGGCGTGCTGTGAAATATTTCCTGCGCGATATTCGATGCAATGTTCGAGATCGATTGGGTGTGGCTATGGTTTTGAAGTTCGCCCTGCCAATACCATTTGGATAGACCGAACGCATCTCCCAATTCATCCTCTAGTGACGCACGTACGGCACCAATTCTTCCTAGCAATTCTTTACGCGCTACTGAGTCACCGTCAAGTTCTGTGCGTGTACTAAACACGTACTCGCAAGCGAACAGCTCAGAGCTCAACTCCGCTATCCGATCGGCGTTCTCAGGAATGCCGATAACAAGCCCATGCTCCTTAGGTTGGTCTGAAAGCCGTCGAATTTTGTTAAGTGAACTTCCGACCCCCGTAGTTAAGTCTGGCAGGCAAAGCAAAAATGTTCCCGTACTTGCGCCCTCCGGTTTGTAGTGTTCGATCTCACGCTCAATATCATCGATCCGTACAAGTTTGCGAACGAACCAACGCATAGTGCCGGTCTCGCTATAAACGCGTTTGGCCAAAATCGGTTGCATATCCATCAATGTGGAAAGCTTCTGCAGGTCAGGTTGCCCCAGATCACTTACTGCTCGATTTATGGCGCCTTCAATGTCAAAATCGCTACCTGCAAAAACACCAAATGCGGACAGGTGCTTTCGATCAATCAAAATTTTCCATGCCGTCAGGTCATGCAAAGTAGCTTTTACTTCTGCTGCGCTTGCGTCCTTGGTGCAGGCATTCAATACAGTCACTTCGGGGACCAAGCCAGATCCGCCACGAAAAAGCTCGATAAGTGCAACGCTTTTGGTCAGTTCAATGTGCAGGCGAGTTCCTTTTGCCTCCGCGCGCTCAACCGCTTCAGCTGCAACCGCCCAACGGTGCCCATCGGGAGAGGCTAGGATGGCTTGGTCCAAATTTGCCTTGAGGTAGTCCCAATAGCGCGATGGCAAATACATTGGGGCTTGCGTTGCCGATGTGGTTTCCAAAAACTCCATAAAACCTAAAGGCTCTCGGGAGGCCAAAAAGCCGAATGTGCTGCGCTCATTTTGACTAAATCGTCGCCGGGATATAGGGCCAAGAAGTGTTGCAACTACCGGGTGCAAAGGCCAGCAGCGTTGAGTGGCGTCTGTAATGCTTGGCGGCGTAACAGGGCGTCTTTCCATGATGGCATGAGTGATAACCTTTGCTATCTGTTTAGAGTTACCTTTATCAACTTGCTCCTTTGTTTCGATTGCACGCCCGACCAGTTCAACAACTTCATCAACTGCTGCTACCATGGGCATATCAATGAATCGGCCCTGCACCTTGGCCCATTCATCTCTCGCTTCACGTCCAAGCCGTGACGCATACGCTTCGAATGATTGATGAAGAATTCCCACAACTATCAGTTTTCCAGCTGACCGGCTGGCGGCTTCAGCAAGCTCTTGGAAAAAGTGGAGATCAACCCCTTCATGCGATGCAGCCTCAAGAAACTTCCCCATTTCATCGATGACGACTAACACACCTTGAGCGTGCTGTTCCGCGGAACTGACTAGATCACCAATGACATCCGATTGGGCGGCAGGTTTCCTTTTGGCGGAGCCATCACCTTTAGCTTGACTTACTGCCTTCGCAAGTTCTTCATGAATTTTGGCTCTCTTACCGACTAAGGGGACCACCAGCCACCCAGCACCTTTAGCAGAGAAAACTGTCTGAATGGGGCTATCTTCTGTTGTATTTAACATGCCCAGCGCCTTGGCGCGGAGCGCTTTGTTGCTGCCCACCAGCGAGCACAGTAGCAGTGCTAACGAGGACTTTCCGCCACCGTAAGGGCCTGTCCAGGTGAATGCTCGTTGACGCGTCTCTTTGACTTGTCGCGCCATATTTTCAATCAGCGATTGAGCCGTTCCTTGGCACACATATCCATTCAGTGCATCTTCCCTACCTAGATCCGCGTCTATCCTTACGGACCGCAAAAATTGCCGTGAAATTGTCACGTGATCCGACAGCATTCCACCCGCTGTTTCGATATCAACTTTAAGCTTTTCCATAAGCCGCCCGCAGTAAATTGAGTTTCGCTTTTTCGATGTCTTTAAGGGCCATGCCAGAACGAGTTACTTGTCGAATGCCGGCTTGTTCTGTCCACTGAATTTGATTTTTGCTCAGGCCTTCGAGTGCCATCAATCGATCCGCTACAGCGTTTTCGTCAAGCTTAAAGACACGCCCAGGCGAACCATAGTCGTGGGCCACACGATCAAATGCCATAACGGAACCCGAATGTTCAAGACGCTGCCAGTAATCAAGCAATGCGTAGGCAAAGATTCCATCAGGTAGAGAGCGCTTGGCCCCACGACGAAATTCAAAAGCTCCCTTTGCATTTTGTTGAATCAGGCCAAGTTCACCGAGCAATGGTTCGCTCATTTCTTCGGGTGAAGTTCCTCCTGCTCGGGGAACATAGCTTCTGAGGCAGCAATCCACATCTCTTTTTAGAGTGGCGCTTGATACACGTTGCCCTTGTTCTAAAGCCATTGCGGTCAAGGCTACGGTGACACCATCTCGATCAAAAACTTGTTGCACTACATGATTGAAGATGTAATACCACGTTGAAGTTCGCTCGGGTGTGCTCGCAAGTATCCAATGCATTAGCCACGTAGTGGCCGGTCTCTCACAATAAGGGTCAAGGCCGTTTTCGGCATTAAATAGACACTCTCCAAGATCAGTGGCAACGTATCCATCATCGTCGTCTTTAATGACCTGACAAGCGGTTGACCAAAATCTCATTGACGAGACCATGTTCTTTCCAACACCAAAGCGTGCTATCGCGTCGTCATCCGAAAATAGATTTTTCGAGTTGACTGTTGAACCCGCAGTAACGGCCTCGTATGCTTTTCGAAGCCATAGTTGTCGCAGCGGAAAAGTCTCATGACCCGAAAATTGAAGCTTCTTTTTTGTTAAATTTTGTGCCATGAGTAATCTTACATCTTCAGACTGGACGAGTTGTCCAGTTCATGGGAAAAAGACTGATTCTACAGACAATTACAAAAAAAGCTGTATTTAAAAACAGTCTTAAGTGTACTTTCTCGACGAATCACAGCAAATTTCAGGCTACTTTTAAGTGAAACGCACATGGTGAGCCAAGCTAATAGCGCCGTGGAACCACCGCGCCTGAGGCTGTTTTTTGCATCTTGTATGCAGCTCTAGCGTTTTGGGGGCCGAAGCTCAAATGAATAGGTCGATCGTCAGCGTAAAAATAGAGCCGATCAAATGGCAGGTTAGCGATGATCCAATCGGAGACTTCACGCATGTTTTCATCTGCGACGATGAAGTCACAGGCTGCACCTAGCCTGCTGCAAATCGGTTTTCCCCTTTTATCGACCTCATGAGCTGCGTGTTGATCAAGTTTGGGTGCAACTCTAGAGTGAATGTGCTTTGAAAGTTCGGGAGAGCAAAAGCCATAGGTGAGTTCGATTGCTCCAAAGTATTCGATTAAAGGATCCAATAGCTTGGTGGCAAGGTCGTAGAGGGCGTTATAGCTTGCGGGCGTTCGTGGAAGGTTCGCAATCTTGGTTTTGTGCTGTGTTTCTCCGCATTCAATGAGGTCTCTGTAAGTGAGATTCTCGCCACATGGCTGGTCAAGATCCGGAATGCTGTCGCAAGACGAAAGACTTAGACCATCAAATTTCAAGCGCATCAGTTCCAGCTTTTGCAGCATTGAAGTTGGGAAATGACCGTGTTCTGGGTCCGGCATCAAGCCCAATGACTCTAACTGTTCGTCAACGGCTTCTTGTTCTGCAAATCCAGGTGTGTCTTCGTTGATATATCGACTCTTCCATGCCAGCATTTGCTTGGGGTATTGTGGACTTCCGTACTCAAAAACATCATAGTCTTGCGCCCCGATGTTGATCTTGATTCTCTTGGCCAGCACCGGTACAGCGCTTGTGTCAAAGTCGTCGTATTGGAGTAGTGTCAACTTGCCCGAGTGGATATGGATCTTCACAAGTTGAACATCGCTTATTGAGTCATAAATGATCAATCCGCAAGCTACATACGCCCTCAAGATGACAGGCAGTTCTTCAATCAAAGAGATGTGTATCAGCAATGATTGCTGCCCTTGAAGACACCCCAGCCCACGTTCTGCTGCAGCTACACAAGCATTCTGAATCTTGGGCCGATCAGCTGCCTCCAATAACAGCTTCATTCCATCTTGCTGCGCCGATGTGTAATCACCATAAAAGGCTTTTATATCGCGTTGAAGCCTATTTTCCAAAGTCCTGAAGGCAGGCCGCCGACTAAACTGTTGCATAGCAAAGAACAGGGTTAGGTCATCCCGTCTGGTAGCTTGCGCAGATTTGAGTAGCTCCAAGTCATAGTGATCTGCGATTTGTCGCAGCGCTGCGCCAAAGGATCCAAGTGAATTTTTCAGTGCATCAACAGAAACCGCTTCATCGATTTCAGGGTAGCGTCCAAGTTCAAGGCATTGCCTCCATAAGTCATCCAGTAGTGGCTTAGCCTGCGCATACTTTTGCTCTGATAGGCTCTTCCTTTTGGTCTCACGTCGGTGAATGGCCTTAAATGGATCTCGTTCAACCCGCGGTCTACGTGCTGAAAGTAGCCGAATGGCCACATTTGAAGAGCGATACCTTTCAACTTCAAACCGCTGCTGAGCATTTTTGTCTTTGAAGACTATAGCGATCCCCGGCCCCACCATGAAAACATCTTCATTTAAAACGTGTTCGATATAGTCTTTGAACTCCGGTTGAGAAAAATATTTTTGAAAGGTGTTTCGTGAAGTGAGAAATCCATCCCTAAACGGTTTGCCAGGTGTCACAGGTCCATAAAGCATCACACCAATAGACATTACACGCCGAGCGAGACTAAATGCCTTGCGAATAGCTTCAACTCGCTCAGCAGGGTCTTCAATGACATTGACCACAAATCCAAGGTTGACAGCATCTGATTCATTTAAGGACTGTTCGTTTGCGTAATGGGGATCCCAGCCCGTTGCATTTACCCCGAAATCGCTTAATGAAACGACATCACTTCCACGTCCACAGCCATAGTCAAAGAATGTCTGGCCTGACTCCAGCAGCCTGTGGCGTAACAACAGCTGCACTGGTGCAGAGATATTTGTTCGCGTGAGAGCGGTTAGGTGGCGCTGAATGGTGGACAGAGCCAGATTGCCATCGCTGGCAACTTCAGGCATTTGTTCATTCCCCAAGGGATGGAACTCTCCACCTACGAGTTGGTAACCCTTGCTTTCAATGAATCGTTTCCAATTTAGTCGAAAGCCAATGGTTATCGTGTCATCAAAGAAGCCCAAATCTTCTGCGGTTCTTGTGCAGGCCACCCATTGACCGCGATTTGGATGCGATAGCCCTACCAGTAGCTCTTTCCGATGAAGAATGGGAGGATTCAGTGAATTTGTGTAGGTACGGAAGGTCGGTGAATCAACACGACCCGGCGCAAATGTCCAACTGGCGCTGAGCTCAGGAAAAGGCGTTTCGTCAAAATCAGCATATGACAACAGCGATATTCGACCCGATCGTGCATTGAGCTTGCAAACATTGGGCACAAATTCGCATGCTGGATGAATGGCATCAATGGCCCCCACGACTCGATCACGGTCAGCATCAGATTCCAGTTCATTTAGATAGGCTAAATGAACGTACAGATCATCGCCAACCCTTTTACCTATAGTCATTTTTAAAGAAATGTGAATCCGAGTAGGGAGATCAATTAAGAAAACGCCTCAGCCAACATCTGCCTGGTGCCGTTGGACACAACCCACTCCAAATGCACCCGTGCCCGTGTCAGCCCCACAAAAAGCAGCCGCCTGTTGATCGGATCCAACTGTGCCATATCGCATTCAGTCAAGACTACGGCGGCGGCAGCCTGCCCCTTGAAACGGCGCACCGAATCAATCAACAACTGCCCATCTTTCCAAATCGGCGTGCTGCCTTCATCGAATTTGCCGGTGAAGTGGCTCAGCGACCAGGGGCCAAGTTTGTCCAGACCTTGAAGCACCGAGCGTTCGCGGCCACGCATGCTCACCACTGCCACTTCAGCCAGACTAAACCCGAGTTGCAGACAACGCTCAACGGCCTTGACAGTGCAGGGGGCAATATTCTTTGGAGACTCATACACGATGGGGTCCGGCATCTCGCCTAAATGGGGGCAAAGTGCCTCGACTTCTGTGTCGGTCAGGCGCAGCAGGTTGATGAGCTTGACAAGGCATCGCGGTGTCCGGAAATTCTCATGCGACGTGATGGTGACCGCGTCTTCAATGTCAAATGCTTCCCGGTCTTTGTAGAGCTGCTGCTCCGGGTCTTCCAGCAACACAGCCCGGCCATTTGATTTCAGGCGTGACAACAAGGCCTGCACCCACTCGGGCTGCATGTCCTGCATTTCATCGATCACGATCAAATCCAGGTCTGGTTCACTCTCGGTCAGTGCCTCAATGCAGCGGCTGGTGATGGTGTCAAACGCATTTGGCAGGTTGAAATCTACCGTTTGGCCAGTGCGACGCACGATATGCAAGGCAAACTCATGAAAGGTTTCTGCGGGTGTGCGCACCGGTGCAACGCGCGAGATGTGGTCAGCCAAAGCGCGGTTAAAGCAAAGGTAGGCCGCTCTTTGACCCACAGCGGTTGCGTCACGCAGTAGGCGCAGCGCGAGTTGAGTTTTGCCAGAGCCTGCCGTGCCGATGACCCGAAGCACCCCTGACGGCACTGAAATTCGTGGCACCCAGGTGGCAAGACCTGCAGACATGCGGGTGGCAGTCTGTTGCAGGCGGCCAGCCAAGGCGGACACATCGGGTTCGACGCGAAACTTGTTCTCAAAAAACGCCAGCACACGGGCCTGGACATCGCCATTGGGCGTGCCTGACCCCAGAAGTTGGGTCACACGCGAAACGATGTTGCCGATGTCCTCACTGTCCACGATGCGTTCGCGCGGCCATTGCACGGTGTCAGATTGCACTTTCAGGTTGGGCAATACCAGTAGATGACTCAAGTGCACCGACAGGCAAGCGTCCTGAAGTCGGCTGCGCAGTGCGCCGTATTGCAGGCCCACCTGTGCCTTGATGTTTTTGGTGCGATCACCATAGGTTTTGAAGATGCCGCCGGGCAAAAAGTCAACGCTGCCAGCTTTCACTTCAATCAACAGCACGTCACCTGCCTGGTTGACCACCACGATGTCGATCTCGCCATGCTGCTCCTGATTGCCAGCGCCCCGTGACCAGTCCACGCTATGAAACAGCGTGTAGGCATCGGACAGGCCGCGTTCCAGGGTTTGCAGCAGTTCAAGTTCGGCGAATTCGCCGGCCTTGATGGCCAGGTGCCTGGGGAGGGTGGGGCAAAAATGGGCCATGCGGTTGATTTTCCGCTAAAAGCAAGTTCAAAAATGCAACCACCCGCTCCAGGCTCACCAGGTGATCCTGCAAAGTCAGGTTTTTACAAAATTTGCTGAAGTTTTGTACAGCTTTGCAGGCTTATGTCATAAGCCTTGGGCAGCGCAAACTTATGGCTTACCAATGATTTTTGCAAAGGAAAAACCATGACACAACCTATTCTCTTGTTGTCCCCTGTCAAGTCCGCCATTGCGGCAGAAGGTGGCACGCTCGAAGTCATGCTGCGGGTGCAAGCACCTGATCAGCCTGTAGAGGGTAAAACCAAAACGATCCACAAGCGCTTGGCGCTGGTGGTTGATCGGTCCGGCAGCATGGACGGCCAACCGCTGACCGAAGCGTTGCGCTGCGTCGCCCACATTGCCAGTTGTATGACCCCACAGGATCAGATGTCTGTGGTGGTGTACGACGACGATGTCAATGTCCTGGTGCCGATGGCGCCAGTGAAATCGGCAGACGCCATCCGCCACGCCCTTGCCGGCGTTGAGAGCGGCGGCAGCACCGATCTCTTTGGGGGGTGGGAAGCGGGTGCCAGGCAACTGGAGGGCGGCGTGGACACCAGCATTTCGCGTGTGATTCTTCTCTCTGATGGGCAGGCCAACCATGGCTTGTGCGATCAGGCGGAAATTGAGAAGCATTGCCGTTCATGGTTGGCCAAGGGGGTCAGCACCACCACGGTCGGACTCGGGCATGGATTCAACGAAGACCTGATGATTGCGATGGCCCGCGTCGGTGGCGGCCAGCAGTATTACGGCCAGAAGGCGGAAGACCTTTATGACAGTTTCGACGAAGAATTTTCTCTGCTGAAGGCACTGTGCCTGCGCCAGCTCGACATCAAACTGATTGCGGCGCCAGGGGTCATCATTGAAACCGTGGGCCTGGTGCAGCAAAACCCGGATGGCAGCTACCGGCTGAGCGACCTGGCCTGGGGTGCCGAAGCCTGGATGATGCTGCGCTTGCACATCAGCCCGAGTGCCGTTGGCGATCCGCGTGACTTGTTGGCCGCCACCTTGCATGCGCAAACCCTTGAGGGACAGACTGTCAAGGCACACGCTGCGATGCTCAGTTTGCCTGTGGTTGCCGCACCAGCCTATGCGGCGCTGGCGATGGATGAGGCGGTTGAGCGCCGCCTGCAGGAGCTTGAGTTTGCCCTGGCCAGCGAGACCCTGCGCCAATTGGTGCAGCGAGGCGATACCCGTGCAGCCCAAACCATGCTTGCCGCCCTGGACAAGCGCTTTGCGCAAAACCCGTGGTTGCGCGACAAGCTGGTGCGTCTGCGCACGCTGGCCAATGAAGACACGCTCATGATGTCCAAGGAAATCAGGTTTTCTGCCATGCGCATGTCCAACCGCTTGACGCAAAAATCCGAAGTGGCTTACTCCTGTGATGAAACCAATATGCCCATACCTTCCTTCTTGCGAAAGAAGGTGGAGGAGGGCAAAGGACGCAGGCAAAAGTAGGACACTTGACAGGTTTGTACCTGCCAACTTGTGATTGATCCTTTCAAGGGAACGAATGAAATTCATCCACACCGCCGACATCCACCTCGACAGCCCGCTGGTGGGTCTGGCTGCCTACAAAGATGCGCCGGTTGACTTGCTGCGCACCGTCACACGCGATGCCTTCACCCGACTGGTCGATGCTGCCATCGAAGAATCGGTTGACTTCATGGTCATCGCCGGTGATCTTTATGACGGCACCTGGAAGGACTACAACACAGGGCATTTCTTCTGCCGTGAAATGGGGCGGCTCAACAAGGTGGGCATCCCGGTGTACCTGCTGTTTGGCAACCATGACGCGGAAAGCGAGATGACCAAAAAACTCACCTTGCCCGCCAATGTGCATACTTTTGATGCCCGCAAGGCCAATACCTTCTCCATTGACGCGTTGAAGCTTGCCCTGCATGGCCGCAGTTACAAGGAGGCTGCCACCTTTGAAAACCTGGTGTCCGGTTACCCAGCTCCCGTGGCGGGGTGGCTCAACATTGGCGTGCTGCATACCGCCCTGGGTGGCTATACGGAGCACGCGAACTATGCCCCCTGTTCGTTGGCAGAACTCACTGCCAAGGGCTATGACTATTGGGCGCTGGGGCATGTGCATGAACACGCCATTCTCCAGAAGTCGCCCTGGGTGGTGTTTCCAGGCAACTTGCAGGGCCGCCATATCCGCGAAACCGGTGCCCGTGGTGCGGTGCTGGTCACTGCGGATGAAACCGGCATCCAGTCGGTCGAGCGGTTGCTGGTGGATACCCTGCGCTGGCATGTGGTGGAGGTGGATGCCAGTCAGGCCAGCACGATGCAGGAGGTGGTCAGGCTGGCAGGGCAAGCCTTTGAGAGTTTGCTGGCCGAGACACCTGAGTCCATTTATCTGTCGGTGCGGGTCTGTATCAAAGGCAAAACAGCAGTGCATGGCGAAATGTTCGGGCTGGAGTCGCAACTGCGTGAGGACATTCTGGGACAGGCTGCAGGGCAGGGCACCGACCGCCTTTGGGTTGAAAAAGTCCGCCTTGAAACTGAACCGGCCGTGGATGCTGCCCAACTGGCCACCCGCTCGGATGCCATCGCAGACCTGCAGAAGTTTCTGGCTGAGGCGCCCGAAGATGCAGTTCTTCTTGAGTCGCTGCTGCAGGACCTGCGCCCTTTGCTGGACCGCATGCCCCTTGACGTGGTGCGAGCCGTGCCAGAGCTTGATGCCATTCGCACCGGTGACATGGCTGGTATCGTCAAAGCAGTCACGCCGGGTTTGCTGGCCTATCTGGCCACATCGAATTAAGGACTCACCATGCGTTTGACCCGACTTGACCTGCTGCGGTATGGCAAATTCACCGATAAAACTGTGTCGCTGCCCAAAGCTGATCAGGACTTTCATCTGATCGTGGGGCCCAACGAGGCGGGCAAATCCACCTTGCGCAGCGCCATTCTGGATTTGCTGTTTGGCATTGAAACCCGTTCACCCTACGATTTCTTGCACAAATACAGCGAGATGCGCCTGGGTGCGGCGATCGAGCAAGGTGACGCTGCGCTCGACTTCATCCGGACCAAGGCCAGAGCCAAAACCCTGCAAAGTGCGGTTGGCAGCCCCTTGGCCGACAACGCCTTGACACCCTATCTGGGGCAGGTTGACCGTGTCTTCTTCGACCAGATGTTTGGCTTGAACCATGAGCGCCTGGTGCAAGGCGGCCAGGACATCCTGAGCGCCTCCAATGACATCGGCCAGATTCTGTTTCAGGCGGCGGCGGGCGTGGGCAGTCTGGGGCAAATTCGGGATGAACTTGAGGCGCAAGCCAGCGCGCTGTGGGCCAAACGCAAGTCAAATGACCGTGAATATTACATAGCGGCAGCTGAGCTGGAACAGGCTGAAACTGCCTTGAAGACGGCCACCGTGCGCACCAAGGATTGGCAGGAAGCCAATGCCCGCGTGAACCAGATTGGTGATGAATTGGCGCTGGCCAGAGGGCGCTATATTGAGCTGGGGCAACTAAGTATTGGACTGGAGCGGGTGCGGCGCACTGCGCCGTTGCTGACCTCGCTTCAGGCCTCGGAGACTCTATTGGCCGAGTTGGGTGACGTGATTGCATTGCCTGAAAACGCTGCTGAACTGCTAACCCGTGCCGAGCAGGAAACTGCCGTGGCCACCGAGTCGGTGCAGTTGTTTGACAAGCAATGCGCTGATCTGAAGGACAAAATTGCCACCCTGCAACCCGATGCATCGATTCTGGCGCGCAGTGCCGACATTGAAGCCTTGTTTGACATACGCCAGCAGCAGCGAACCTTGGACAACGACATTGCCAAACGCGAGGGGGAGGTGCTGGTGCATTGGCAAGAAATTCAGCAATCGGTTCTGCAATTGGGCTGGCCAGCGGAGGATGAAGACGCCCTGACAAAACGTCTGCCGGGCTCCCTGGTGACGTCAAGCCTGACCGGTTTGATTCGCCGCCACGAGGCGCTGCTGCAAACCCGGTTCAGCGCGGAAGAAGCGCTGAACCAACGGCAGGCAGAGATCAAGGACATCGACCTGCAAATGACCGGGTTGCCAGATTCATCATTGCCGGTGGACTTGTTGGATGCCCTGACCCGCGCCCGTGCGCTGGGCGATGTGGCGGCGCAGGCAAAACAGCAGGCAACACAAATCAAGCGCCTGACGCGTGATCTGGAGTCTGCGACGCTGGAGC